>Ga0160422_10000855_pt1 | contig 18695 bp, 15 predicted proteins | sample Fk160mmetaG_FD_108192 | JGI IMG/M metagenome (GOLD analysis project Ga0160422, IMG submission 108192) | Marine microbial communities from the Central Pacific Ocean - Fk160115 60m metaG | ecosystem: Environmental > Aquatic > Marine > Oceanic > Photic zone | place: The Central Pacific Ocean... | reverse complement strand
GCTTAAGTATTCCTCGATTTCGATCATGGGAGGCCGCTCCTCTTCCACGACTTCCTGAACAAGCTGGTTGTATACGCCGTCCTCTACCTCGAAACGCCGGTAAAAGGTTTCCATGTCGGGCATCTGGTCGATCTTTCCTTGGGCATGGAGACGGTTGAAGAAGGTCTGCAAAATGCCGAAACTCATTTTCCCAAGCGCATTGGTGGTCTGGTTGCGGTGTACCCTCCGGTCTAGGTCGGTCTGAGCAAAGGCATCGAGACCGAATTTCTCGTAGAGGTCCAGCAAATGGGAGGTCTCAACGCCATACCCAATGGGAAAGGGAATGATTTCCAGCACTTCACGCCTGGCGGCGTATTCGCCGGAAAGGGGCTGGATCACATTCGTCAACTCAGGGTAGAAGAGCGAGAAAAGAGGCCTGATCAGGATCTCGGTTACCCTCCCGCCACCCGTTGATCTGAGCCCGGAAGAGTAGTTCAGGGGTCGATCGTAGAAGGCCTTGACGTAATGAATTTCCTCACGGTGGATGAGGGGAGCCACTAGACCATAGACGAAGCGCGGATGAATATTGGAGATATCCGCATCCACGTAGCAGATTACGTCGCCCTTGAGTTGGTGGATGGCCTTCCAGAGGTTTTCTCCCTTGCCCCGCTTGTCCCCAACTTCCGGAAGGATGTCGGAGGCGAGATAAACATCCGCTCCATAGCTGGCGGCCACTTCAAGAGTCTTGTCGGAGGAACCTGAGTCGATGACCGCGAACTCGTCTATCAAGGGATACCTCTCCATGAGTTCGGAGCGAAGGATGAGGACCTCCTTCCCGATGGTCTTTTCTTCGTTGAGGGTTGGGATGCAGAGGGAAATGCTCAGGCCCTTTTTTTCCTTTTCCTCGACCAGTTTGAGGATATCCCAAAACTCTCCGTGGTGGAAGGTGTTACGGTCGAGCCATTGCTTCTTTTTCTTGCTCATGATTCGCAAAGCCCCATGTCGATTGCCTGGAGCAGGGAAACCAGTTGGGCCATGCCCGCATAAAGAGGCTCCAGGTGAATGGTCTCGTTTTCATCACGGAGGTTGTCCGCCGTGGTCAGTCCCAGGGTTACCCCAGGGTGACCCGCTCTGATGAGCGAGTTCAGGTCGCCGGTGCTTGGATCGACGTTGGGTGTGATTCCCAACTCGTTCATGATCGCCCGGGTTGTCTTGACCAGGGGGTGCGTGAAGGGGATTCCACAGTTCTGTCTCTTGGCCACGACCTCAAGCTCCAGTTGCGTGCACGTCTCCAGCGAAAACTGCTCGCACAGCTCGTTCACCTGCTTTTCCATGTCGTTAAGAATCTCGTCCCCCTCGCTGGTAATCTCGAACCTCAGGGAACCGCGTCGGGGACTTGTGTTGAAGCTCGATCCGCATCTTAGCCCACCGAAAGTCATTCTCGTCATGGGTTCCTTAGGCATGGGGATTTCAAGAATCTGGTTGATGAAACGGGTCAAGTGGCTGATGGCTCCCGAGGCGCCGAAGCGATTCCAGTCGTAGCTGCTCGGGATCTGGAGAGTGATTTCTCCGCGAAGGGCGCCGAGTCCCGAATAGCTCAGCCTTCCCTGGGTTGCTCCCTCCACGCAGATACCTGCCCGGATCGGGCGTTGTTTGGTTTCCAGGAAGGAGCGCGCTCCCTCTAGGTTTCCCCTCCCTAAACTACGGACGTTTGTCAGGAGAAGGAGGTCGTCCTTGAGCCGGACTCCAAGTTGGTCAAGGAGCTTGGGCAAGCCCACTACCGCCGCCAACCCGATTGCGTTGTCGGCGATTCCGGGACCGGTGATGTGATCGGCCCCCACATTCAGTACGTGACGGGTTTCTGCGCTGAATACCGAGTCGGCATGCGCCATCACCAGAATGGAGGAACCTCCTTCTGTACCCGGCAAAATCCCCGAGGCATTGCCGAATTCATCGATTTCGGGATCCTCCAAGCCATTTTCACGGAAGCGATCCACGGCAAGACGGATCCGGTCCTGCTCACCAAAGGTGGGCGAGGGGATTTCTCCCAGTAAAACTGCGTCCGTCAGATAAGTCTCCCGGAATTCCCGCAACATTTCCCTTTGTTTCGGGATCTTCTTGAGCAGAGATTCCAGGGAAACTTCCTTGGTTGATGTTTCAATAGTCATTGGCTATCGCATTAAGCCATAATTGGACATCACGCCATGACAAACTGCAGACTCTTTTTTCTTGGTTGAAAAAAGGGTATAGTTCCTGCATCAAGCCAAGGAAGACTTTACGAGCGAATTTATTCTCCTCTTCAATAGCTTATGGCACAAAACATCGGATTTGTTTCCACCCGTTTTGCGGGTCAGGACGGAGTTTCGCTCGAGAGCGCAAAGTGGGCCGAGGTGCTTTGGGAGGACCGGCACGTAAGCTATTGGTATAGTGGCCAGAGCGATCGTGACCCCGATATCAGTCACGTCGTACCAGAAGCCTATTTTGGTTTAACCGAAAACAAATGGATCAACGAGAGAATCTGGGGAAAGGATCAGCGAGACCGGTTCGTCACCGAGAGGATCCGGAACTTGGCCGATTACCTCAAGTCCACCCTTTACCAGTTTGCCGACAAATTCGACCTAGACATCCTGATCCCTCAAAACTGTCTCGCCATCCCGATGCATTTGCCCCTCGGGATAGCCCTTACGGAATTTCTTTCCGAGACAAGGATGCCTGCCATCGCCCACCATCACGATTTCTTCTGGGAGCGGACGAGGTTCTCGGTCAATTCCGTTCCGGATTACCTGGATATGAGCTTTCCGCCCAAACTGTCCAACATGAGGGACGTCGTGATCAACAACGAGGCCCAAGAGCAGCTCGCCCTCCGCAAGGGGATTTCCTCCCTGGTCATCCCCAACGTGTTCGATTTTGCCAATCCGCCCGATCCCGCGGACGAATATGCTTCCGACGTCCGTAAGGAAATCGGTCTGAAGGAGGATGACTTCTTCATTCTTCAACCGACTCGCGTCGTACCCAGAAAGGGAATCGAGCAGGCGATCAAGCTGGTCAGCCTTTTGAAGGACCCGCGTTGCAAGCTCGTTATCTCCCATGAAGCCGGGGACGAGGGATACGAATACCTCGGGATGCTCAAGCAACTCGCCAAGGAAGAGGGTGTGGAAATGAGGGTTGTTGCGGATCGGGTGGGGGAGGTTCGCCATCGAGATTCGGAAGGGAGAAAAATTTATACCTTGTGGGATCTCTATCTCCATGCCGACTTCGTGACTTATCCAAGTCTCTATGAGGGCTTTGGCAACGCTTTGTTGGAAGCAATATATTTTCGCAAGCCAGTTTTGATAAACAGGTACTCGATTTTCGTGCGGGATATCGAACCCAAGGGATTCAGGCTACTGACCATGGATGGCTTCGTTACACCGGGCATGGCCGAAAGGGTGAGGCAAATTCTGCACGATGAAGACTTAAGGGAAGAAATCGTCAGCCACAATTATGAGGTCGCCCGCCAGTTTTATTCCTACTCGGTCGTTCGAAGCACCCTGCGGGCTTTCATTGCCAGCCTGACGGGTTACTGAATCTATGAAGACGCAAGTTGCTCCTTCCGCCCTGAGGCATGTTTCCAGCGCCAAGCTGAAGATCATCCGACGGAGGTTTTCCTCCCTCTACGGAGTGGAGCGGGCGGACCCGCTCATGGAGAGGTTCCATCAACTCGTCGGACGCTATGGCGTAGGGGCTCACAGAGGGTCGGTCGCGAAGCCTTTGACCCAGCGGGATGCCCTTCTCATCACCTATGCCGACATGGTTTCGGAAGACGGCAAGAGCCCCTTGGCCACCCTTGGGGAATTTTGCACGGCCCGTCTCAAAGGGGCGTTTTCCGCCATTCATCTTCTTCCTTTCTACCCATGGACTTCCGATGACGGCTTTTCCGTCGTGGACTATCGGGAAGTAGAGGAGTCCTACGGGACTTGGGAGGACGTCTCCCGAATGGCCGAGGAGTTCGAGCTTATGTTCGACCTCGTCCTTAACCACTGTTCCGCCAAGAGCCCTTGGTTCAAGGAGTACGTCTCCGCCGTGGAGCCCGGTATGAACTATATCCTCGAGGGAGACGAGGAGGAGGATTTGTCATCCGTTGTGCGGCCGCGCTCCTCTCCCTTGTTGACTTCCTTCCAAACCCTTCGGGGAGAGCGGAGCGTGTGGACCACCTTCAGCCCCGACCAGGTCGACTTGGACTGGACTAGCCCCGATCTGCTTTTTGAGTTTTTGGACGTCATCCTGTTCTACGTTTCGATGGGATGCCGTATTCTCAGGCTCGATGCCGTCGCCTTCCTCTGGAAGAAAATCGGGACGTCCTGCCTGCACCTTCCCGAGACCCATGAAGTGGTCAAGCTGATCAGGAATCTACTGGAAGTCGTGGCTCCGGAGGTCCTTATCCTGACCGAAACGAACGTTCCTCATGAGGAAAACGTCTCTTACTTCGGGAAGGGCGACGAAGCCCATGCCGTTTATCAGTTTACCCTTCCTCCCCTCCTTCTGCATGGCTTGCTGAGTGGGACAGCGACCCATTTGACCTCCTGGGCGGAGCAATTGAAGCCTCCCCCAAAGGGCTGTCATTTCCTGAATTTTACGGCCAGCCATGACGGCATAGGCGTCCGTCCTCTGGAGGGCATTCTCCCCAACAAGGAAATCCTCGTATTGGCGGAGGAGATCGAGAGAAAGGGCGGATTCGTATCCATGCGCAAGCTCGGCGATGGTTCCGAGACCCCCTACGAGCTCAATGCGACCTATTACTCGGCTTTATCCGACCCTGAGGACGAGGAGCTTGGGGAAGCCCGCTTTCTGTGTTCCCAAGCCGTTGCTCTTGCCATGAGGGGAATTCCGGCCGTTTACTTTCATTCGCTCTGCGGGACCGAGAACGACCTCGAGGGGGTCCGAGAGACGGGACGCAACCGAACCGTTAACCGCAGGAAATGGCAGGTCGCGGAGCTTGATGCGTTACTGGAAGAGGAGAATGGCCGTACGCTCGGGGTTTTCGAGTGGTATGCCCGCACCCTTAGGAGGCGGGCGGCCTGCCCGGCCTTCCACCCCGATGCCCCGCAGGCGATCCTGGATTTCGGTCCTTCGATCTTTGCCGTGGAGCGAACCTCGGTCGATGGGAGCATGACCGTCCTCTGCCTGTTTAATTTTCAACGCAAGTCGACCAAGGTTCCCAACACGGACCGGATCGAGGTGTTTTTTTCCGAAGGGAAAGCCAGGGACTTGATCAGCGGCGGAGAGATTCCATTCAAGGATGCTTCCTTTTCCCTGCGACCCTACCAAGCCCTCTGGCTTTCTTCCCATTGAATCTTCTCCTCCTCGATAAACGGGTTTCCAGTCTCTTCTTGCCCAAAGACGATCCCCGTACGATTCATCTTCTTGGGGTACTAAAGGTTCGAGAAGGTGATGAAATCGACCTCGCCGTGCGCAACGGGGCCAAAGGCAAGGGCATGGTTGCACTGCCCGGGGAAGGGGCAATCAAACTGGAAATTCGCTGGTTGGAGCCACATCTCCGCGACCTCCATCCCGTACGTTTGATCCTTGGCTTGGCGAGGCCGCAGACCTGCAGGAAAATATTGGAGCAGGCATCTGCTCTCGGAGTCGAGAGAATGGCTTTCTTCGAGGCAGAGAAAGGGGAACCTTCATATGCCCAAAGCAGTCTCTGGCAGACCCATGAATGGATGGAGAGGATTGATCGTGGTATCGAGCAGTCCTTTTCGAGTTTCATACCTTCCTGCACGGTTTACTCCAGCCTAGAGGAAACCCTTGCATCGGAAAGGACCGACCGCGCCCCCCGGAAGGTTGCCTTGGATAATTACGAGTCCCCGGAACCCCTGTCTGCCGTCGGCATCGAACGAGGTTCACCTGTGCTCTTGGCCCTTGGGCCTGAAAGAGGATGGTCGGCCGCGGAACGCGAACTTCTGAGGTCCGTGAACTTTGAATTCCGTCATCTCGGAGAAAGAGTCCTGCGATTGGAAACGGCTGCGGTGGCGGCCTTGGGGATTGTTCTGGCTTCCTACTGGGGGGAAGATTCCGAAAGCCGGTAGAGCCTGTAGGCGGGAGAGCCTTTTTTTTCCTTTCCCAGGGTCCTGATTACGGACCATCCCGGAAAGGCGTTGGCAAGTTCCGGGGGAGACTCGTGGATAAGCAAGGTATCGTGATGGACGAAATTACCCGATCTCAGAAGCTCAAACAGAGTGGAGCCTATGTTCGTGAAATCCTCGTAGGGTGGATCAAGGAAGATCAGGTCGAAGGACTTCCCTCCGGATCTTAGGAATGCAGGGACGTCACGGTTTTCCAGTCGTCCGCAGGAGTCGGGCAAACCGGCGCTTTTGCAGGTTTGCTCGAAGTTTAGCCTGAGGTCTTGGAAAACCTTCCGGTTGCCTTCCACGAAAACACCCTCGCTTGCTCCCCGGCTCAAGGCCTCCAGTCCGTATGAACCGGTTCCCGCAAAAAGATCGAGAAAGGTCTTTCCGGCGACAAAGTCGCCGATGGAGGAGAAAAGCCGCTCTCTGTTGGCATCGGTGGCCGGTCTTAGTTTGCTTGATTTGGTGACCCGCAAGCCTATCCCCCGGGCCCGTCCTCCGCTAATTCTCACGTGCAAATGAGTTTGATAAGAAAGGATTGCTCATTAAGACTTCCATAGAGTTTCCGAAGATCGCGAAGCAAGCATGTTTTTACAGATTCCATTTTCATGACTCGTCAATTCAGGGTTTTTTCGCCACAGAGTAATTCCTGCGCCGACGAGGAGCTTATCCTGCCGGAGGATGAAAGTCGCCACCTCTGTAAGGTCCTCCGGGCTGGGAAGGGTTCCGTCGTCGAGGTGCTCGATGGTTTGGGTTCCATTTTCAAGGGTGTGGTTTGTGAAGCGGATCATGAGGCGACCCGTTTGAAGATTTCCAAACTGAAGTCCTTTGACCGGCCCAATCCCTTCTTCCGGGTCGCCTTCTCCATGACCAAGTCGGCAAGATGGGAAGAGTTGATCCGTCCCCTTACCGAGATGGGCGCCGGGCGGCTAACGCCGCTCGTCAGTGATCGTACCGAGTCGAAGGTATCAAGGGACAAGGAATCGAGAAAACTCGCCAAGTGGGAAAAATCAGCCATTGAGGCTTGCAAGCAGTCCGGCAATCCATGGCTTCCCCTGATTGACCCGCCAATGAAACTGGAAGACTTGCTTCGGTCCGCGGATCACTCTTTTTACCTAGGCAGTCTTCGGGCTTCGTCGGTCAAGCCCCTTGTGAACTTGGGAACCAGTGCTCCGGTTATATGTCTGGTCGTCGGTCCCGAAGGAGGATGGACCCGGCAGGAGGAAGAATTCGCTCGGTCAAAAGGAGCGGAATTTTTCTCGCTGGGCCCAAACGTATTGCGAGCCGAGACGGCTGCTCTTTGCGCTTTGGCGGTTGCGCGGTCGGGCTTTCTCGGCTAGGATTTCAGGCGATATGTCTTCAGATTTATCGGGTGAACACAAGTTGAGGATCGTTCTGGAATCGATCATCAGGCAGGTACCCAAGAGCGAGCAATGCAGCAAGTACGGGATTTCCGAGGAAGAGTTCCAGAGCTGGCATGACCATTTGATTTCCAATGGGGGGAAAATCTTCGATGCCGATTTCGGGGATTCCAGGACTCGAGTCAAGAAGGTGAGGAGGATGGGTGGCATGGCTAAGCTAGTCCTCTCCCTCAGCCTCCTCTCAAACCTTGCCGTCCTTCTCGTCTGGGGCATCTACACCTATATCTATCCCGGTTCCGAACCTAACCCCGCTCTGGAGGGGAATGGCAAGCCCGCGGATAACCAGACGGCTTCCTCTTTACCCGTTTCCGAACCGGTGCCCCCGCCAGAGCCAGTTCTGCCTCGCCCGGAAGAGGTTGCCCGAATTCCTGCTCCCGAACGCTCTCCGTCCCCCTCCGTCCTGCCCGATGGACGCGATGACTTGCCGGTTAAACCCTTTCCCCTTCCCCGGCCGAATGCCTTGCCCCCAGTCCACGTGGCCGAGCCTGCAACGGAGATATCCTTCATGGGCAGAAACTACTCTGGGAAGCACGCGGTCTATGTTCTGGACACTGGTCCCTACGTTTTAAGGGATGCTGATTCGATAAGGTTTTTCGAGAAAATGAAGGAAGAACTGGTTTCCTCCATCGCAAGCCTTTCCCCGAACTCCTACTTCAACCTCGTTCTCTTCTGGAACTTAAGGGAAGCATCCGCCTTGGGGCCTACCATTCTAAGAGCCAATCAGGAGAACAAGAAATACGCCATCGACTGGATTTCCAGTTTGGGGACGCAAACGGATCAACTCAAGGAGAACCGGAACCAATATTATCCCAAGGAATTGCTTTATTCCAAACCGTTGCCTGGCGTCGTAGGCCTTTGGTATGGCCTTAGCACTGCCATTAGTTTCGATCCGGACTTGTTATTCGTCTTTGCAGGAAATTCCCCCGCCTTCAACCTCAGCGAGATTCCGCGTTCCGATTTTGATGGCTTGGGGATCGATTCGAGACGTCTTTCCAGGATCCGTACGAACGAAGTTACGGTCGACGGCTTGGTCAAGGATACCGCCCGCAAATGGCTGATATCAATCGAGTCTCCTTCCTCCTTACCTCCCGATGACGATTCGATTGATGAGATAGCCCTTCGGCGCCTGGGGCTTCTTGACGGCAACGCCTCCATAGCTCAGATGATCGAGGTTCCCTGGGAGAAGTCATTCGAAATCTTTCTTTCCAGCCTGGAAGTAGGTTTTGAGCGGGTACCTAAAACCCATGCTTTCGTTTGTCTTCCTCAGCATACTGCATGGCCGAGCAAATTGACCAACTCGGCGCGGGAGTTTACGGAAAGCTCTAAGGGAAGCTTTACCTTGAACCCAATTTTTCCGTAGGCCGTTTTTGTCTTTCCGACGATGAACCTTAAGTTTCTGACCCTGAGGGTGTTCGCTTCTCTCGCATGCTGTGCCGTGAGCGTACTTTCGGCCCAAGATCCGGACGAACTGGTTTCCGCCCGCCTTTTTTCCGATACCGGCGTGATCAAGGCTGGAGACTCGGCTTTGCTTGTAGTCGAGGTCGAGGTCGAGGAAGGTTGGCATCTGTACTGGAAATCCCCTGGGGCAACAGGCTTGCCCACTGAAATCACCTGGACCGCCGGGCAAGGAATGGAAATCGGTCCCGTTCTTTATCCCGTTCCCTATTATTACGAGTCCGAGGGCTCCGCCAGTTATGCCTTGAAGGGGAAGTTCCTGCTCATCGCGGAGCTTCAATGGTCTCCGGAGGAAAAGCCTTTCCCTGGGAAGATTTCCGTCCTCGCTTCACTTAGCGGCCTTGTTTGTAGCGAAACCGGCTGTTTCCCCTATGGCAAGGAGATGAGCCTTGATATTCCGACAGGGGTGAAGACCGAGCTCGTGGCCGGTTTGCGCGAGCGCATTTCAGCTTCCGAAGCGAACAGACCCGTCGATCCGCCCGAAGGCTCAAGCGTCTCCATGGTCGTGAGAGACCGGATCATAGGGATTGAGTTTCAATCCCCGCTTCTCCGGGAATTGGACCTCGATCAGTTCGATTTTTTTCCCGTGGGCGACTTTTTCGATCATTCCCTTCGCCCAACCTTCAAACTGAACGATAAAGGCAACTTGACCGCCACGCTCAGGAAATCCGATGATGCGGAGGGTGCGGTCGGAGCAGTCGAAGGGGTTTTGACCCATCCCGACCTGGATCGCGGATGGAAGGTGATCCTGGAGATCGAGCAGGCCTCCTACGGTGAGGCGACGGAAGGCCTCGGGGACCTCTCACTGACCGATCCCAAGGAGACCGCCGGCCAGAGCTTCCGCTCCCTCTGGCTGATGCTTTCCATTGTCCTGGTCGCAATGGCGGTCTGGGTGTATGGCAAGAACCATTCCCCAGGTCGCTCGCCGAACTCCCGTCTCTTCGTCAAGTGTCTTGCCCTTGGCCTTCTCTTTTTCGGGGTTTGGTTGGGCGATCCCAGAGAGGAAAAGGAAAAGGAAAAGGGTTCAATCGACTGGAAAACGTGGACGCCCGAACTCGAGCAGTCTCTCCTGGCCGAGGGCAAAGGTGTCTACGTCGACTTCACCGCCAGGTGGTGCCTTTCCTGCCAAGTCAACAAGCGCGTTTATGAGGACGAGGAGGTGATTGAAGGTTTCAAGGAAGCCGGGATCGTTTTTCTCTATGCCGATTGGACCGACAAGGGAACCGTCATTCTCGAGGCTCTTCAGGGTTTCGATAGGGGAGGGGTTCCCCTGAACGTCTACTATCCACCCGCTCGTGCAGACGAGCCGATCGTATTACCCGAAATCCTGAGCCCGGATATGCTGCTCGAAGTTTTGGAAACCGAGGAGGCCTACTGGGAAACGGAAGGTCAGGGCTTTTGGGCGATCGTGGGTTTCGCTTTTCTGGGCGGCATGATCCTCAACCTCATGCCCTGTGTCTTTCCCGTGCTGGGCCTCAAGATCATGGCCTTCGTCAAACAGGCGGGGGAAGCACGGGCCAAAATCACCAACCACGGTCTGGTCTTTACCTTGGGTGTTCTGCTTTCCTTCTGGCTCCTGGTGGGGGTCCTTCTCTTCCTTCGGGAAAGACTGGAGCAGGATCTGGGATGGGGCTTCCAGTTGCAGGAACCCCTTTTTGTATTCGTCCTTGCCCTCTTCCTGCTTGCCTTTGCCATGAGCCTGAGCGGCGTCTTCGAGATCGGCCTTTCGCTGACCGGGGTAGGATCCAAGCTTTCCCAAGGCTCCGGTTATGCAGGGTCTTTCTTCTCGGGGGTCCTGGCTACCGTCGTGGCCACCCCCTGCATGGCCCCCTTTCTCGGGGTTGCCGTGGGGGCGGCCCTTTCGATGGAGTTGTTGCCCGCCTTCGCAGTCTTTACCTCGGTTGCCCTCGGTCTTGCATCGCCCTATCTGACCCTTTCCCTATTTCCGTCCTGGGTGAGTAAGCTACCCAAGCCGGGTGCCTGGATGGATACCTTCAAGCAGGCCATGGCCTTTCCGCTCTACGCGACCGTGGCCTGGCTGATCTGGACTTTGCAGGGACTGCTTTGAATAAAGGAAACTAGAGGGCTTCCTCCCCCTGCTCACCGGTCCTGATGCGAACCGCTTGCTCTACCGGAAGAACGAAGATCTTGCCGTCCCCGATCTTCTCGGTCTTGGCGGCCTTCACGACGGTGTCGATGACCTTGTCGCAGAGCTCGTCCGCCACCACGATTTCAATGACCACCTTGGGAAGGAAATCAATGGTGTACTCGCTTCCGCGGTAAATTTCGGTGTGTCCCTTCTGTCGCCCGAAGCCCTTTGCCTCGAGCACCGTCATACCCTCGACCCCGATCTCGGAGAGGGCGTCCTTCACGTCTTCAAGCTTGAAGGGCTTGATAATGGATTTGATAAGTTTCATTTTGTCGGAATTGTTGAAAGGATTCTAGTTGAGGGTGTAACCATTCTCACCATGCTCGACTTGGTCAAGCCCCTTCGTCTCGTCGTCTTCCGAAATCCGGATACCATTGGTGAGGACGGAAACGAGTTTTACGATGACAAAGGTGGCGACGACCGAGAGGGCAATTGCAGCCAAACAGCCTTGAGCCTGAACGGAAAGTTGTTCGGACCAGGTGAAGTACGGACCGTTCTCTCCATGCTGGCTGATTCCTTGTCCGCCCAGGATACCAGTTTGACCGAGGTAGGAGACCAGGAGCGTTCCCATGATTCCACCCACGCCGTGCACCGCAGCGACGTCCAGGGAGTCGTCCACGCCAAGCTTTTCCTTGACGAACCCGCAGGCGAAGTAGCAGACCAGGCCGGCGCAGGCTCCGATTACGATGGCTCCCATTGGCCCCACGGCACCGGATGCCGGGGTGATGGTAGCCAGTCCGGCGATGGTACCGGTAACGATGCCTACCAGACCGGCCTTGCCCGTCTTCTTCCATTCGATGAACATCCAGACTAGGCTGGCGGTGGCGGCGGAGAGGTGGGTAACAAGCATGGCCATGCCGGCATCTCCGTTTGCGGCCCCGGCGCTTCCTGCGTTAAAGCCGAACCAGCCGACCCAGAGCATGGCGGCTCCAGTCATCACCATGCCCGGATTGTGCGGAGGCTTGAGGTTGTTGGGGAATCCCTGTCTGGGTTTCAGCATCCAAGCCAGGGTAAGGGCGGAGGCTCCGGCAGTGGCGTGAACCACGATTCCTCCTGCGAAATCGATAACGCCCGCATCCCCGAGCCATCCACCACCCCATACCCAGTAGCAGACCGGGCAGTAGACGACGATCAACCAAAGGGCACTGAAGAGCATGACCGCGGAAAACTTCATTCTCTCCACGAAGGCCCCCACGACGAGAGCAGGGGTAATGATGGCGAAGGTCATCTGGAAAGTAATCCAGACGGACTCGGGGAAATCATCCTTCATGGAGTCTTCCCCAAGGCCTTCGAGAAAGAAGGAGCTTTTTCCGCCGATCCATCCTCTTGCATCATCTCCCAAGCCACCCGGAGTCAGTGCCAGACTGTAGCCGACAGCCACCCAGATGATGGAGGCCAGGCAGGCAATGGCAAAGCAGTGCATCAAGACCGATAGCACGTTCTTGGACTGGACCAGACCACCGTAGAAAAGGGCCAGCCCAGGCAGGGTCATGAAAAGGACGAGGGCCGTGGCCGTAATCATCCAAGCCGTATTGCCGGGGCTAAGATCATCCGTTTTTTCCTCCACATCGCTTGAACCCGAATCTTCATTTTCAGAAGTAGCGGCCACGGTCGCGGCGGCGGAATCGTCGGTTTCGTTATTCTGAGCGAAACCGATGGCATTAAGAGCAAGGAAAAGAAAGAAGGCTAGGCCAACTTTGATGCTAGGCAAGGTTTTCATGAGCTGGTTGATTATTTAATTAGGCTAGGGTGCCTGCAGGCACATTCGAACTCATGCATGCAGGAATCAAGCCATGAAACAAATTCATTGAAAAAATGAATAACAATAACCCAGATCCCGCTATGAGGCGCTCTACTTTTGCCCAGCTTTTAAAAGATGCGCAAAAAAAGGACCCGGTTCAAATGAACCGGGCCCTTAACCTTGTTCCTTCCAACCTTAAAAGCTACAGAACGTCATCCCCTTTCTCTCCAGTTCGAATCCTAACTGCTTCCTCCAGGGGAAGAACGAAGACTTTTCCGTCCCCGATTTTACCCGTCTGAGAGGCGTTCACGATGGCGTCGATGACCTTGTTCAGCAAGTCGTCACTGACTGCAATCTCAAGTTTAACCTTGGGCAGAAAGTCCACCGTGTACTCGCTTCCACGGTAGATTTCGGTATGCCCCTTCTGCCTGCCGAACCCCTTGACTTCCGATACGGTCATGCCTTCTACACCTATCTCGGATAGGGCATCCTTTACTTCCTCAAGCTTGAAGGGCTTGATGATGGCTTTGATTAGTTTCATTATTTAGATCCTTTGCTTTAATTTTTTATAATGTTTGAGGAGCGTTCAGGAGGTGTATGACTCTTGTCCGTGCTCGCTTATGTCTAGTCCCCTCTCTTCTTCTTCTTCACTGACGCGGACACCGATTGTTGCCTTCAATGCGGCAAACACCACATAGGCAAAGACAAAGGCGAATACGCTGACGGCGACGGCACCGATGAGTTGTACCATGAAGTCGCTACCACCGAAGAATGCACATGCCAAGGTTCCCCAGATGCCGCAGACGCCATGTACGGAGATGGCTCCAACAGGATCGTCAATCTTAGACTTATCCAGGAACATAATGGATAAGACGACAATAACGCCGGCTATGCCCCCAATCAGGATTGAATCAAAGATCGTGACAATGTCTGCATTGGCCGTAATGCCTACCAGACCAGCCAAGATCCCGTTAAGCCCCATCGATAGGTCAGGCTTTTTCAAGAGGACCCAGGATGCGAGGATCGCGCCAAGAGCTCCTGCACCGGCTGCAATCGTTGTGGTGGTGAAAACGAGGGAAACGTTACCGGGATCAGCGGAGAGAACCGATCCGCCGTTGAAACCATACCAACCAAACATCAGCAGAAATACCCCGATGGCGGCTAGTGGGAAACTGTGAGCGGGAATTGGCTTGATACCGTTCTCCGTGTACTTGCCTTTTCTGGGACCAAGTACAAGGACGCATGCGAGGGCTCCGAATCCACCGAAAGCGTGAACTACCGTGGAACCTGCGAAATCCTTGAAGTCCATGCTGGCAAGCCATCCGCCACCCCAGTGCCAGGAACCGGCGATCGGGTAGGCCAATGCGACGAACACGACTGCGAAGATCATGAAACTCGAAAGCTTGACTCTTTCAGCCACGGCTCCCGAAACGATTGTCGCTCCGGTTGCGGCGAACATTGCCTGGAAGATAAAATCTCCATATCCAGTCATGCACAAGCCGACGCCCGGACCGTAGGAAAGGTCTGAGCCTCCAAAATCTCCGTCAGGCGGGTTAAAGGGCCCCCCGATAGAAAGCCAGTTATCCACTATGCCCCAATCACCCAAGGGGTAGTGCGTGTTGAATCCGATGAGGGCGTAAGTGACTACGCCAATCGAGATGATGAACACGTTTTTGAAGAGTACGTTCACTACGTTCTTCTTTTGGCACAAGCCGGACTCCAAAGTCGCGAAGCCCAAATGCATCAAAAAGACCAGCGCAGCCGCGATACACGTCCAAAGTGTAGAGGTAGTGTAAAAATCGAAACCGTACTCGTATTCCGTGCCGACACCTCCCGATAAGCCGAGATAACCAGCGAGGATATCACCAGCCCCATCTCCGTCTTCGGTAAAACCCGACGATAGAGGTATGTAGTTGTCTATGGCATACTGGAGCGTTGATATTTGTCCTTCGATGCCTTCCTTCTCTTCTTCCGATGCCGATGGAAGAGATGCCTCGAGTGATTCCAATTCAGCGGCAATGTCAAAATCATCGCTGGCGTTTTCGTCGGCTAGTGCCGGGCTTGAATAAGATAAGAAGAGAGCAACGGCCAAAAGCAGGAACTTGAAGGGTGCCGCCCCTAGGATGATTGTTTTTGCGAGTTTGGTATTCATGGGTTTATTATGGTTATCAGTAACTTACGCATTTATTTGTAAGTGTTCGCAAGGGGAGGTTGCAAAACCCATGCCAAGGTTGTGAAGAGAAGAAAAAAGAAAGAAAATTCTTCGAAAATGAGCAGGTTTTGAACAGGTGGGATTACCCTGGGCCGGGTGTAATTTCCCATCCCAATAGTAACAAGCCCAGTTGCCTCAACTCATAGCTGAGGAATGTTTGCCCGAAATAAACGGGCGAAGAAGGCTAGTAGAAGATTAGGCTTCCTCCTCGAGAGACTTGATGCTGAGGTCCCGCAACTGCTTCTCGGTAGCGCTTCCGGGGCTATCGGTCATCAAGTCCTGTCCCTTCTGGGTCTTAGGAAAGGCAATGACGTCCCGGATGCTTTCTCGCCCGGCGAGAATGGCAACCATGCGGTCCAGGCCGAGGGCGATTCCCCCGTGAGGGGGGGCGCCGTAGGTAAAGGCTTCCAACATGTAGCCGAATCGGCTTTCAACGACCTCGGAGGGGATCTGGAGAATTTCCTCGAAGACTTTTTTCTGAAGATCGGGTTGGTGGATCCGGATGCTTCCTCCGCCCAGTTCGACACCGTTAAGAACGATGTCGTAGTGCTGTCCTCTGACTTTCTTGGGTTCGGTCTCGAGAAGAGTTGCGTCCTCCTCCACGGGTGCCGTAAAGGGGTGGTGGGAGGCCACGTAGCGCCCTTCCTCCTCATCGTGGGTCATGAGGGGGAAGTCCACGACCCAGAGGAATTTCCAGTCCCCGGGATCCCGCAGAACTTGACCGCGTTTCTCGAGCAGGGTGGCGGCCTCGAGCCGAGTTCTCCCGAGTATGTTGCAGGAGCTCTCCCATGGGCCGGCGGCAAAAAAGACGATATCCCCATCCTCGACCGCGAGCCTGTCCTTCAAGGTTTCCTTTTCCTCATCGGAGAGAAATTTGAGGATGGGAGACTTCCACTCGCCGCCTTCCGACTTGATGAAGGCCAAGCCTTTGGCTCCGAGTGATTTTGCAGTTTCCTCGAGGTGCTTGAGTTCGCCTTGGGTGAGGTCGGCCAATCCTTTTGCGTTGAAGGCCTTTACCGCTCCGCCCGCTGAGACGGCGCCGGCAAATACCTTGAAGTCCGAGTCGCGGAAGTCTTCCGAGAAGTCTTGGATTTCGAGCCCAAAGCGCAGATCCGGCTTATCACTACCGAAGCGGTTCATCGCTTCCTCGAAGGGCATGCGAAGGAAAGGCGCTTCGATTTCAATTCCCAAGGTTTTGCTCCAGACTTCCATGAGGAGACCCTCGATCAAGGCGTACATATCCTCCCGGTCGATGAAGGACATCTCTATGTCGATCTGGGTGAACTCGGGCTGGCGGTCGGCCCGCAGGTCCTCGTCACGGAAACAGCGAGCGAGCTGATAATACTTTTCCACCCCAGCCACCATGAGCATTTGCTTGTATTGTTGGGGGGATTGGGGAAGGGCGTAGAACTTGCCCGGGTTAAGCCGGCTGGGGGCGAGAAACTCCCTAGCTCCCTCGGGCGTGCTCTTGAAGAGAACGGGCGTCTCGATCTCGAGGAATCCCTGCTCGTCGAAAAAGGTGCGCACGGCCATGGAGGCCTCGTGCCTGAGTTTGAGGGCCTGCAGGTTGGGGGTGCGCCGAAGATCGAGGTAGCGGTAGGTCAGGCGGAGATCCTCCCCTACCTTGTCTGCGGAATCATCGAGAGGGAAGGGTGGAGTCTTGGATTGGTTGTGAACTAGAATCGAGGAGGCGAAAACCTCTACCTCGCCCGTGTCCAGGCTTGGGTTGACGGTGCTTCCCTCACGGTTGCGGACCTCGCCCGATACCTCGATGACGCTTTCCGGCTTAAGCCTTGGAAACAGCTCCGACAGTTCCTTGTTTTCCGGGTCGAGGACAACTTGGGTTTTACCTTCGCGGTCCCTTAGGTCGAGAAAGAACACGCCTCCGTGGTCGCGCAACGAGTCGATCCAGCCGATCAGGATGGCGGGGGATCCGGCGTTTTCCTTTCGAAGTTGATTGCAGTGGTGGCTTCGTTTCATGCCTTTGATAAAAAAGGGGATATCATACTTGAATGGAACCGTTAAGGCAAGCGGGATGAGCGTGGAAGCCCGGGCCGAGAATTTTTATACTCGCCTTCGCGACGCGAAGCGACTTTGGGTATGCATTCGATATGAATGATCGTTACGTAGTCATCATGGCAGGCGGTAGGGGGGAACGCTTCTGGCCCCAGAGCCGGCTGAAGCGTCCCAAGCACCTCCTCCCCATCGTGGGTGATTCGCCCATGCTCTCCCAGACGGTCGCCCGCCTGCATGGCCTCGTTCCCCCGGAAAGGGTTTTCGTCATTACCAACGCGGAGCAAAGGGAAGCCGTTCTGGAAAGTTGTCCGGCCCTGCTGCCCGAGAGGGTCATCGGCGAACCCGAAGGCCGCGACACGGCGGCGGCGGTGGGCCTTGCCGCCCTGTTGGTCGAGGAGGAGGCGGGGGATGCGGCTTTTGCCTTGTTGCCGGCGGATCACGTCATCGAGGATGGCGAGGGCTTTCGATCGGTTCTAGGCAGCGCTTTCGAGGCCGCCGAGGGGGGCGGAAACTTGGTGACTATCGGGATCAGGCCAACTTTTCCTTCCACCGGCTACGGGTATCTTTGCCGTGGTAAGGATCTTGAGGGAGCCGCCGGGCGACCCGTTTCCCAAGTGGAGCGCTTCGTAGAAAAACCGAATCTTCAAAAGGCCGAGGAATACCTCGACGCGGGCAATTATTTTTGGAATGCGGGCATGTTCGTCTGGAGACCTTCGGTCATCCTTTCCTCCATCCGTGAACATGCGCCGTCCCTCTCTTCCGGGCTCGATGAATTGAGGGAGAGATGGAAGTCGCATGGCCGACTGGAGGAAGCCATGTCGTCGGTTTACCCTTCCCTTGATAGAATCTCCATCGACTTCGCGGTCATGGAAAAGGCAGAGGGAGTAGTTATGCTGGAATCGGCTTTCGACTGGGACGACGTCGGGGAGTGGCCCGCTATTGCCCGCCATTACCCGTCGGACCCGGAAGGCAACGTGTTCAAGGGCTCCGGCGTAGGAGTAGACTCCAACGGAAACCTCGCTTTTTCGGAGGATGGGCATTGCATTGCCCTGCTGGGAGTCAAGGATTTGATCGTGGTCCAGTCGGGCGATGCGACCTTGGTTTGCCATAAGGAGCATGCCCAGCAGGTCAAGGATCTTGCCCGCCGGGTTTCCGAGGCTCATCCCGAACTGGGCTGAGAAAGGTGGCGGTATACCTTGGGATCGACTACGGCACCAAGCGGATGGGCTTGGCCTGGGCCGATGAGCTGCGGATCGCTCTTCCCCTCGGGATGGTGTCAGGGACTGATTGCGCGCAATGCCTCGACGACCTGGCTGAGGTCGTGAGGGAAAGGTCCGTTACGGAGTTTGTGATCGGCTATCCTCTGCACATGGATGGCGAAGTGGGAAAGAGGGCTAGGGAGGTCGATGAGTTCTCGAAAAAGCTGAGTGAGAAGTTCGGCTTGCCCGTACGAAAGGTCGACGAGAGGCTCACCACTCTGGCCGCCGAGGAAGCCCTCGCCCGTTCGGCCAAGGGGGCGGTCGAAAAGGATGGGAAGGTCGACGCGGTTGCAGCGAGCCTTATTCTACAGGACTTTCTCGAAGGAGGGAAAGTGATCGAATGACGTCAAGGT
>Ga0160422_10000854_pt1 | contig 18707 bp, 22 predicted proteins | sample Fk160mmetaG_FD_108192 | JGI IMG/M metagenome (GOLD analysis project Ga0160422, IMG submission 108192) | Marine microbial communities from the Central Pacific Ocean - Fk160115 60m metaG | ecosystem: Environmental > Aquatic > Marine > Oceanic > Photic zone | place: The Central Pacific Ocean... | reverse complement strand
CTAGCGACGGTATTGGATTATTCGGAGTGAGAGGACAGCATTGTGTGTTCGCGCTTCCCTCATAGCAGTGTGCCATAATATTTCGTACAATGTTGAGTTAACGAACGAGTATACGAACTATAGTCTCTTACTTTCGAAAGTGGCGTCGCCGAACGCTTTATTTTTAATTATTCTGACGACGTTGTTGCCGTAATCTACTTCGACAATATGCATGCAGACGATTACAATCTACATTGACTGAAAAAATTATTTTGATTTGAAAAAAAAGTCCAAAATGGCCCACATTGAGGCAAAAATTCCGATTATAAGAAGGAGTTCCATAGCATTAATAGTAGTTAACGTTACGGAAATTACGCAACAGGGTTCTCTTTAGATCAGTTAAAGCAAATTTTAGAGGAAAGTTTTCAATCTTTTCGTTGGTTTCCCGGCCATCTCTTAAGTAATTGGACTAGATAAATCGTCGTCTTTCAAACAAATTGAACAAACTCACGGGTTTTAGATGTTATGAGTATTTATTATTCGTCGGTCATTATTTGTTAACTCAAATGGAGCTTTTTGAATGGATAAAATTTTTCTAGTGGCAATGTTCTCCGCGGTTGTCTTTTGTCAGCCGACATATGGTGCAATGTGGCGCGCCGATGAAGAAAATACTGTAAGAGTGGATTTACGTGAATGTGAAGACGCAGCCGAGGATGGACTGAAAGTGGGGAGCGAAAGGATCGGGAATAGAAATCGGTTTGTATTAGGAGAGGAGAGAACTACCCCTCGAAATTATGAGGTAAAGTATTTTCTGTATAAAGATAAGATATGGTGGATGGGCGTCTATACGTGGGAAAACCAATCCAGAGATAATACGAGGCGGGTTGAGAGGCGATTCTTTTGCCATGCAGCGCCATTGGAGGAACCATCCCTTGCTAAACAGCATAGGGTGCAATAATATTTTATCAGGAAAAATTTCTAACAAATGATTTGATCATATTACCTTTTCTCGTAATTTTTTGTAATGAGTGTAGTAAATACTGGCCAACAAGTTGCAATTCTTTTTGCATTAATCTCTGTAATTATTGCAGTGATCGCTGTAATCATTTATCACGAAAAGCAATTAGTCTCGTTTGTTGATTCTGCTTCCGACAGACAAATAGATAAATTTGATTTGGTTTTTTATCCTATCTGTCACTGAGTGAAAGGCGTCGGCTTCGATCATGTTCGTTAGAGTTGCATTGTCTGCGTTTATTTTTACCACTGCTTTATTTACCCTTTTTTTACCAGAAGCCCATGCGGGAACACGTAACAGTCATCTTAAATTTGAGAGCGGTTGGATAAGAGTTACGTCTTCTGATCACCCATTGACGGCCGGATATATAACCATTTCAAATATGGGATCGAAAGATTTTGTTCTTATGTCGGTTTCCTCTGCTTTTGCGAAAATGGTAGAACTTCATGAAACAAAATTCCGTAACAATGTAGTGAAGATGAGAGAGCTTAAGAATGGCGTAAAAATTCCAGCTAACAGTACTATTCATTTGAAACCGAAAGGACTTCATCTGATGTTTAAAGGGTTGACAACGACGATAAAGGAAGCGGAAAAATACAAAGTGAAATTCATCTTTATGAATGGTAGCGGGGTGGAAGTTACTATGGTAGGGAAAAGGGTAGGATCAAAAGCAACGGCAGAAAAACACAAGCATTAGCCTTGTCATTTTGGTATCAATAAGAATGAACTATGAAGGAAAACAAATTTTTAGTTTAAAATAAAACAAGAGATTATCGATCTATACTTTGGTGCTTGTCGGCGGGCTGAGCTCCTTTTGTAATCAGGCAATATCACACCATACGGCTGAAGATGGCGACGCTAAGGAGCTTGTTGCTACATTAAAAGAAGGTAAATAGCTGCTACCATATCGTCGTGGCTAAATTTTATTAACTCATACTTAAAAGGCGATTCGGATTAAATATTATTTTAGGACAGTTGACCTGGAGCTCTGTGCGTGCACCTTTCATTTATTTCTAACGCTGGGTGTGCCGCTCTGTTATAGAAAGATTATTAGAGTTATCGCAGTGTATATTCTAGCTAGAAATTGCATCTTAGTTCGTGTTTACATATCTTTATTATATTAAAAACTTTTTTATTATACTTTCCGAATTTCAATACCGTGGTTTAAATTATGTCAGATAGAGAAATAGCAAATATCGTATGGATGCGGATAAAAGGAAAACCTATTCCGAATTATTACACTGACGAAGATTGCGAACAAATAATTTATAGATATTGGCACAAATGTATGGAGGGTCAGGAGGGCTGACGATAATCAACTTTTTGATTCAAATCTTTAATTCACTAATCTGCAGTTGATGTTTAGGTTATTGTAAAAATTCCATCACGCAGCACTACGAAATCTGACCAAGGAATCCAGCTCTATAAAAAACGTAGCAGTTTTTGACCCCTATGGTTCATATATAAAAAAGTACCGTACACATAACATTCGTCATTGAAGGAGCTTAAATTTTCGGTGATCCCAGATTAAAGATCCTTCGTTTTCAATTTAGTCAAGAAAGAATGAGCAAGCGTTACCCCGCCGACATTGGGGTCAGTGCGAAAGGAATATGTTCTTCAACATAGGGTTCGACCATCTTTTGAAAATCCGGATCTTCCATCATTCCTTTCATGGCCGCTTCATCAACGTCAAAGAGAGTGATAACTGCTGTCTTGTCATTCGCTTTGCCCACTAATGTTCGGTTTTCATTACAAATTTTAGCTCTGTTATCTGTATCCTCCAGAAAAAGCTTGTGCCAATCTTCGTAAGAAGATTTGAGTTTTACAATTATGTGGATATCCATATTTTAACCTCTTTATTTTTGTTCGTTATTTTCAATTATAAGTAAGTTAAACTAACGAAGAAGCAAAGGACGTTTTAAAATGAATGTATTCCATCCTATTTCTGCGATGAATCAACGGATCTTCTTAAACAAATGACTGAAATATTCGTCATGGTATTTAGTATTTACTTGGTCCAGACTAATAACACGTGAACGTTTGACGATAGAAAACAATAATTTCTAGTTTTTTCAAAACGAATTGGAGCCTTCAAATGAAAGACGCAAAAGCAGCTATTTTGGGCCACCATAAGGCAATAAATAAGCAGGACACAGAAGAATATCTCGCTACAATAAAGTTTCCATTTACTTACCAAAACTTTAATGGCGTCGCTTTAACAGCAGAAACGGCGCAGGATTACAAAGATCGACTAGAAATGCCGTGGGAGATAATAAAAAAGACGGAGAAGGAATGGGCTTACTCGTCATTAGATCTTTTAGAAGAAGTTGCGCGGTCTGAGTTGTCCGTCGTTTTCAAAGTCGCAGCCAGCCGAATAAACAACTATGGAGAAACTGATATTGCTATTCATGCTATCTGGATTGCAGTTAAAAAGAATGGAACTTGGGGGATACAATTTAGACACAATTTAGGAAAACCGGTAGCTTAGTGCGATAAAAAGCGTAACAAAAATTCTACTAACTCCAGCGAACGTCGTCACGTACGTCATTTGCCGTTAGTAATGTCGTTGTATAAACAGTTGTCCAATCGCATAGATCGTAGCGTTTACTAAGCTTTCTGCGTACTTCTTTCTCTTCATCAGTAACGGGAATTTTTGATCTCTCCCAAACAGCAAGGTTAGGACGCCTTGTGAGCAAAAGGGTAGTGGTGTTCGTGTCAGAATTCACATCGTTATCTAATTTCCAAAGTCCTATGATTTCCGAGTCATAGTTTTTTTCGAAATTAGGCCAGGCTTCAACACATAATTGTATGAATTCGTCGAAATTCTGTTTAGGCGTTTCGAACCACCTAAATGCATAATTTCCCTGTTTCATCGGTGATTTGTCAGATGTTGGTCTTACAGTAGGAAACATGAAATTTTTTTCAATAGAATCAATTGTTCTTATACTGCTGAACAATTCATCAGTGGTTTTATTTGCTAATTCGGCGTTGGGCCAGATGGATATAACTGTGAGTGTGTCTCTTGGCAATCCAATTTGACTTCGCCAAATCCCGTAGAGCTTGGTGCCGTGTTTACTTTCGTTGAAGAGCTCTGACGCCGCAATTTTTGTTGCCGTCGATTTCCATGTTCGCGGTGAACAATGGACCCGGTTATGTACATATAACTCCAAGGTTTATCCGTTTTTCAATAATATTTAATATAAAATTACTATGCTTATACATTAGATAGAGCTGGAATAAAAACGCTTACAAAAAACAATGATGGGTTCAGTGTTACTAATTGGGTAAGCTTCGATGTTTATTTTTCGGTGAGACGCGAGATAAATGAGGTCGACCGAAGCAATAAGCTATTAGCCCTATACTTAAAGGCGTAAGCGCAACTATTAGACACCAACTTAAAATCGAAATAGACATTATTGACAGTTAACTGATTTTTAAGAACAGATCTGCCGTTAAAAACGTATCGCTGGGAGAGCCAAAATGCAGCGGCAATTTGAGCAGGCATCTAAAACAGCCACCCTAGATTGATGCCGTGAGTTGTGACACAGACGCTGCGGCTTATTTTGTGATACGAAAAAATAAAATGCTTAGAGAACACTAATGTTTATGTTTCGAGGACGCTTTTAATTTGGCGCTGTATTTTCATTTTGCATATTTAAGCTTTTAACAACTTAGCTAGATTGGATTACGTTCGCTAATTTTATATCTGTGTTTTCAGCTGCCTGATATTCTACTCAAGCGGCAATTTTGCTCTATTATAGCAAAGAAGGACAAAATATACTCAGGCCTTAAAATTACATGTAAGAAATAATATCAACTATCGCCCCAAAGACAGCGAACGCACCGAGAATAATTAAGATGGTTTCCATGACGGGATCCAGTATTAAATCATCTAAACGAATTTATAAAGTAAATCTACTAACTTACCTAAACATAGGTTTGAAACTCGTTCTGTCGAGAATGAAAATCTTTTCTTATCAAAATAATAGTTTAACAGTTGTTTTTAATTCAGTTTTTATTGTATCCCTCTAAGCTAAATCCCGCTAGATGGTTATCAAAATTAATAATTTAAAAAGGTTAAATTTAAAATGAAGCTTTTTGGAAGTTATGGGTCTCCATTTACTAGGAGAGTTGGTGTCACGCTACTGATGTATGGTTTTAAATTTGAGCATGTAGCACTGCGATCAAGCGTACCCGAAGAATTAGAGGAACTTAAACGGTTAAATCCCCTGGCACGTGTTCCGGCCTTTCAAACTGATGAAGGAATGGTGTTTGTGGATAGTACGACGATACTCGATTATCTCGATCAGTTAAAAGGTTCCGATGGACAATTAATGCCAACAACGGGCCTTTCCAGAACAAAAATGCTGAATGTGATAGGTATCGCAGCTGGAGCAGCAGAGAAGGCAGTCGCCTGTTATTACGAAGAGGGTGTAAACGCAAAACGTCCGTCAGATAAAGTTTATCGTCCCTGGGTTGACAGAATGTATGAGCAAACGAAGGATGGGCTCGATGCCTTAGAAACGATGGTCGAGGGGCCTTGGATTATGGGTGAAACGATTACACAGGCCGATGTTTCCTTTGTTTGTTTTTGGGACTTCATTATAAAAAATCGCCCAGAATCTGCGCCTGGAATTAAATGCCCGAAACTGGAAGCAATTTCGCTAAAGGCAAATGCTTTAAGGGAGTTTTCGGCAACCATTCCTAGCTGAAGTTCTAAGCTAAAATAAAAAGGTTCAGCAGTAGTATTTTAAAATTTGTTATTTATTTAAAAACGTAGCGTTCCTGAGTTGTAAAAAGAGTGATCAAAGCCGTGCCGTTAGTTTTGAAAAATCTAACGGTTTTGGATAACCAGTTATTCCAGCATACCGGTAGTAATATAAGTCACAATTCGATCGAATAAGAAGTTATCTTGGTCCTTAATACCGTTACAATCCGATGACTCAGTGGCAGAATAAACCATGGATCTATTCAACTTCGCATGCTGTGACTGACGTAGGCAGAGCCTGGGTTTTTGTCTACGTAACAAAAATATAATAAATATCTCGGTGACATTAGTCTTAAAGTGATTTCTTATAAAGAAGATTTACTATTCCGATAGATGATTAAGGAGTTACGTTATGGCTAATTATTTTGTTATATCGCGTGCAAAACCTAAGCCAGGATACGCTACTACTGGCTTGAAACATCTCAACACGCTAGCTGATTTTACTACAGAAAATGGTGCGGTTCACTGTGATGTAGGAACCATACAAACTGGAGCTAATGCTGGTTCATTAATTGCCGCCATGTTTGTAGAGAAAATGGCCACGATCGAAAATATTTTTGATCACTTTCCAAATCAAGAATTTTATAAAGAAATGTTTTCAACAGGCAATATGGAAATTACTGGTCGTGCAATTGGTCGAATTCACCATCGTGAGGCGGGTTCTTCGGACAAACCGAAATATATGGTTTTAACAAAATTTAGTTCGAAAACTGAAATGCTTGATGAAGCAAAACAGGTAATGGATATATTTATGAAAAATGGTGCTTTGTCATGTGGTTATGCAACCTTTGGTGCAGGTGACTCTGCCGGTGCCAGGGTTATGGGCGTTCGGTACCCGTCACTTGACGCTATTCAAACCGCATATGAAGCAGCCAGAGCAAGTGAAGTCTACACGTCGGCTCTGTCAGATGTGGAGTTGCATTTTCGGAATGTAATTCGTTTGGGTTAAAAAACGTCAATGGCACATTTTCTTTGTGTGCCCCGGCTTTTTTGTATCAGCAAAATTCATTATGTCGGGGCACACTTGCAGAATAGATTTTATATAGGAAACAAATCACAGTCACAAAAATTATTAAATTTTACTGTATTGTTCTAAAGTTCTTTCTTTAAAAAAGTCAAAGAGGTTAGATTAAGTTAACCATTACCTTTCCTCATAATTTGGTTTTTTCTTGGTATCTCGATTTGAGAAAAATAAGTAGTGATGAGTTAATAAATTGATGTGATATGAAACGAAGCATCAGGATAAAAAATTTATTGAAGTCATTTAGTATTGGTATTTTTCTTACATTTATTGGGATCATGATAGGCATGAGTTTCATGGCGTTGTGATTTTTGATTTTGTATCCCTCGCTATCTAAATACATCGATATCAACCGCGTGCCATTATTTTTTTGTGTTCTCCGGAGAGTAAAATGATCAAGATTTATCATACAAAAGGTACGCGAGGGCTCAGGGTAATATGGCTCTGTGAAGAGTTAAATATTGATTATCAGATACAAAAGGTTGATTTCTCAAAGGAATTTAGGTTCAGCAGAGAATGGCTAAAAATAAATCCCTTGGGAAAGTTACCCTCAATGCAAGATGGAGATGTATTGCTTTTTGAATCATGCGCAATGATGCAATATATTTTAGACAAGTATGGAGAGGGGAGATTGCAACCTTTAGCCGGGACACCAAATTACGCATATTTTTTACAGTGGCTATGGTTTTCCGAGGCTACTTTTGCACGGCCTATTGGTGAAATAGTAAATCATCGAAGAGAATTTCCTGATGAACAGGAGATACCTGAGGTAGTGCGAGAAATGCAATCAAGGATATATAAATGCTTGGATGCTCTTAATGAAGCCCTTAGAGGAAAAGAATTCATTTTGGGAGAAGACTTTACAGCAGCTGACATAAGTTTGGGTTATAGTCTCTTAATCGCTCAAAATAGAAACAAAAAGGATTTTCCTGAAAGGGTAGCCAACTATTGGAGTAATTTATCATCGAGAAGTGCCTTTATAAGTGCTCGGAGCAGAGAAAAGAGTAATAATTAGATAATGATATTCTGTTAATCTAAGTTTTGGTGACATGTTCGTGACGGCGACTAAAATTGAATAAATTACTATGTGGCTACTGATTAGCTGTACTCTGGTAACAACGCTGTTTGGTACAAACCTTACAATAGCAAATGTTTCACTTCCCCAAATTCAAGGTGCCCTATCCGCGAGCCCTGACCAAATGTCATGGGTAATTACTGCAAATTTAATTGCTACAGCAGTGACTATTCCCTTAGCTAGTTGGTTAGCGAATAGATTCGGGCGTCGGAATTCGATGATATTTGGCGTCACTGGATTTGCCTTGGCGTCACTGATGTGTGGTCTTTCTAATTCACTTGCTGAATTGATTGTTTGGCGAGTGATCCAATCGGCTTCCTGCTCTCCATTAATGGCTATTGCTCAATCCGTAGTTATTGATGAATTTACCGGGGAGCGAAGGAGCCGGGCTACGTCAATTTATATGATGGGTGTTGGCATTCCACCATCTGTAGCTCCTATTATTGGCGGCTATGTCTGCGAAGAGTTATCGTGGTCCTGGGTTTTTTATATATTAATTCCGGTTGCAGTTTTAGCTATTTTGGGTCTTTTAAAGTCAGTTAAACCCGATGCCCCTAATAAGAAGGTGGAGAATGTCGATTGGATTGGTTTTCTTAGTCTTGCGGCTACAACTGCATGTATACAGTTATTGCTGGACCGTGGTGAGCGTGAAGAATGGTTTTCATCCCTTGAAATAAGAGCAGAATGTTTTCTAGCGCTAATCTTTGCATGGATATTTTTTGCCCACAGCCTTACGAGGAAGAAACCATTAATTGATCTTACTTTATTTCTTAATAGAAACTTTGCCTTGGGAATAGCCATACATTGTGTTTTTGGGATGTTGTTCGTTACGCCTTTGGTGACGATACCGACCATGCTCCAGCAACTTAGCGACGCACCTGATTTTTTGGTAGGTGTACTTATCGGATTGCGATTTATAGCAACTGCTGTGGCTATGTTGATAATGATAATTTGGGGAAATAAATGGGACCCGCGATTTTTATTGGTACTTGGCTTTGGGCTGCATACTTACGCGGGATTTTTAATGTGTAATTTTGATATGAACACGTCGGTTCGAGATATGTCGTTCGTTCTTATTCTAACGGGACTGGGCGTAGGTTTTCTTTGGGTCCCAATGACATTAGTACCGTTTTCAAATCTTGAAGCGGCACGTTCAGTGGAGGGGACAATGATATGGAATTTTATTCGTAGTATTGGATCAAGTTTCTATATCTCGGCCAGCTTTATCGTGATTTTTCATACGCAGAAGATCAACTACGCTCAGCTAGCAGAAAATATTCATCCTTATTTCAACTTTTTTAGTTTCAACTCTTTCATAGAAATGAGTGGTGGATTACCAATAACGGCCAGCGAACTTACCCAGCAGGCGATCAATATTGGTTATATCAATAGTTTTCACCTGTTTTTTTGGACCTCGTTAATTGTATATCCATTGATACTTTTGATTTCGTGGCCTCCTAAAAATTATTCCAGGGCGAACTAATTTAAAACTTTTAGTTATCGAGGTACCAACCGTATTGGGACTTTTTTATACAGAGCTATGTAGGCACAGAATCATACCCATGAAAAGATGATTCCATTTTAGAAAATCGCAAAGCTTTTATTTCTAACAGCAGCCACAGGATTTGTTTTTGCTCTGTTTTGGTATTTTTGGGAGTGCTCGAAGTGATTTAAAAGTAGATAGTTTACTCTCTTCTTCAGCAAGGGCCTGCGCCTTCTTAGCAAACTTATCCTCCAGGTAATCGTGTAAACTCGAAAAACCTAATTTTGCTGCGCGTTTTTCCTCGTAAGCTCGTCGACCTCCAAGGTTTGCTATATACTCAGTGATTTCATTATTTTGCATCTATCAAAAATACCACCATAATTATAAAATTCAAGTTATTAAAGGAGTTCTAGGGTCAAGAACTCTGATTTCTTTGACTCAAGAGGATTGAAAAAGTTTTTAAGTTGAAATTACCTTTATCATCCGCCGCTGGCGACTTGTTGAAAACGTTGTAAAATCTCTATTTGACTGTCAACTCCATCGACCTTCCACATTGGATAAAGCATAGCCATATCTGCACCTAATCCTCGCCATCCATCTGCGGCTTTCGCCCATGCGTCCGGATCATTGTCATGAAATCGTAGCCACGCTTCGATCCCAAAATCATTCCTTGATCGACTAAATTTATTTAGATGGTCGCCCAACTTATCCAAAGCAATTTTTGCGGATTCGTCAGGCGGGAGGATTGGCATCCAACCATCACCAAGTTCCGCCGCTCTTTTTAAAACAGCATCCGCTGATCCCCCAAGCCAAATCGGTATCGTGTTTTGTTTGGGAGATGGAACGATTGTTACTTCCTCGTAATCATGAAATTGACCTTTATATGTGACCAATTTCTCAGTCCATAATTTCTTCAATACTTCAATCTGTTCTCTTTGTTTAAGGCCGCGAGTTTTCCATTCACACCCAAGAGCTTCGTATTCAACATGGTTCCAACCCACGCCAACCCCTAATCTAAGGCGCCCCTCGCTGAGTATATCAACTTCTGCTGCTTGTTTGGCAACAACACCTGTTTGTCTTTGAGGCAGTATCAATACGCCCGACGACAACTTAATATTTGTAGTTATCGCGGCTAAATATGCCATTGTAGTAAAGGTTTCATGGAATGGGTCGAATGCATCATACCGTGGCGTCCAACCATCCCGCGCAGTCGCGCCAAAAACATGGTCTGGTACCTCAATATACTCGTATCCTAAATCTTCTGCTGCCTGAGCCCAATCGCGAATGGCTGTGGGATCGTTACCTATTTGTACTGAAGGGAACCAAGCGTTCAATTTCATAATTTTCTCTCTAATTTCTTTTGGGCTTCGAAAAAATAATAACTTGTATGATCTTTTAAAAAAGGATTTTTTTAGCGGCAGCTCGAGCGATTTGTTATTAATATGTTTTTTGTTCTTTAAGAGACCTGCGGAATTTTGCAATTAAGACAGGGAATTTAACATCAATTTTTACATGTTAAGGAGGATGATAATGAGTGGTCCGGTCTGTCTCATTACGGGCATAGGCCCAGTCAAAGGCACGGGTGGGGGCTCTCTAAAAGATTTGCTAGTAGTGGATATAAATTAGCTATGCTCGCGCTTAATGAGGAAAGCCTTAGGAATTGGAAAATGATATAAAAGCCGCAATAGAAATTTCTAGTGATATCAGTAATTTAAAGGAACCGCTTGATGCAATTAGTCAGGTAAAGACAAGACGGAGAAATCCGAGTGTGGTGATTCATAATGCCGCAAAACGCTCGCGTGGAAGTATAGTAGAATTGAAGCCAGAAGACTTAGAGGGAAATTTTAGAGTGAATACAACAGCCTTTCTATAGCTTGTTCGAGAAACAATTCCGGCTATGCTGGAAGCGGGAAAGGGCGCCATTCTTGTAACCGGGAATACTTCTGCGACCCGCGGGATCACCAACTGGGGTTTCTTTGCGTCAACTAAAACCGCTCAAAGAATATTAGCGGAATCCATAGCTCGTGAGTTCGGACCACGAGGTATTCATACAGCTTATTTCATCATAGACGCCTTAATCGATACGCCGAGAACCAGGCCAATTTTGGGTGCTGGAAAGCCAGATGAATTTTTTGCTAAAGCGAGCGCGATTGCTGAGGAAATGTTTCGGGTAGCTCATCAGGATAAATCAACCTGGTCGTTTACAGTGGAGCTTAGGCCGTTTGGCGAAGTTTGGTAAAAGGGCCGTTGGCAGATATTATTGGGATAAATCATCCATATTTCTTTATATTCAGAAGATCGTTCGCCGTCCGGCCCCTGATCAAATTATTGAACTAAAAACTATAATAGTTGAGAACTTGGCGGTTGAGGACGACGAAATTCTCTACCAAACCGCAACAGCCCTCGCAATTATTTATAGGGTGACCTAACTGCAATTTTTTTTATTAGATTCGTGGCAGTTTAATTCAATTCGCGCTATGTTAAACGCGGTGTGCCAAACACCTCAGGCCCTTAGTTTTTGTGGCGTAGATGCTCTTTAACAGCCCATAAACTAAGGGTCGTTTTTTCAGAACGTAATGTCTGTTTCGTACTCAATGGTTATTTTAATTTCGATACCTGTTGAACAAGTACCGAATTAATAGTCGCGTAGTTTATAAATATTATTTAATCTATCGTGCCTAAGTTGTGCCGGAATTGTAAGCCCCAAACTCCATTTTTCTTCACTGTTATCCAAATAGCTGTGATTAGCTTATGAGGCTGAATAGTTTCCGTTATCCAGCGTGCCTGTACTTTAAATACAGCAGAAAGATTACTCGAAACAATTTCATCAACTTGCTCATGTTCTGTTCGAAGCCAATCGGGAAATGCAGTTATTACAGTTTCCCATGGGGCAGGGTAGTTTGCACCGTATTCCTCTGGGGAATTAACTGTTATAGAAACGCCGTTGAAGTTTTGATAGGTAAATGGGAAGATTACAGTTTCTATATAGGTTTCTAAGTCTCGTTCATTTATAGCTCTCTGATGTTTTTCAATTACTGATCTAGGCGTGTCCATAAAACTATCCTTTTTCAATTATTTAAATCGGTTATCTCGCCAAGCTATCGCTGCTTGCAAGCCCTGCTCCTTGCGGATTTTTGAAAACTCTTCTTTAACGGGGTCGGGAGCGGCGTTTAATATAACATCAAGGTTTAATGAATTCGTGAGTGCTTGATTGAAACCCATTGACTCATATGAACTATTTATTGCTCTCTTTGTAAAAAAAACGGCGCGCGGGCTTGCCTGAGATATTTTTTTTGCTATTTCATAAGCTTCAGTGACTACAAGATCGTCGGAAACAATTTTATTTATAATCCCCATTCTGAGCGCGTCTTCGGAGCTTAATTGATCTTCACCAGTTAACAGTATTTCTTTTGCCTGTTTTGGCCCTGTAATCCACGGTAATAACATTGCCACGATACCAGTCCCAAATCGTACCTCCGGTTCGCCAAATTTTGTCGTTTTCGCAGCAATTGTAATGTCGCATGCCAGTGCTAGTTCAAACGCTCCGGCTAAACAGTAGCCATGGACTGCAGCAATGGTCGGTTTTGGTGAATGCCAGAACTGCATAATGAAATCAAACTGTAGTTTTAACTGTTTTTCCCAATCATCTGCATGATTCATTTTTCGTTCAGCCGCTGCTTTTAAATCAAAACCAGGTGAGAACGCCCGGCCTTCTCCACGAACCAAAATAGCATGTACAGTATCGTCATCATTTAGTGCATCGACTTTTTGAATCGTCTTTTCCATCACCTCATTATTAAAAGCATTGAGGACTGTGGGACGATTAAAGGTTAGAATAGCTATTGAGGAGTCCCGCTCTATTTTTACAATATCTTCAGAAGTCATTCGATTAATCTCGTAGATTACAGTTTATCTTTCCTTTTATGCTATGCTGTAGAAAAATTAGAAAGCCCCCAATTTAATAGCTATTAAACCGAGCAAGATTACGATCGCGATTATAGCCCACTTAATAATACGTAACTCCTGACTCGTTCGTGACAGTTGGTTGTTAGTATTGTGGAGGGTGCCATGAAGCTGCTCCAATTCGCCCTCTATGCTCCGCATGAACATTTCGTTTTTTTCTCTGGTGTCTTGACGCGGCTTGGTTCTCATCTATTCATCCTCTATGGCTTTTATGAAATCCAAATAACAAAAGTCGTTTTGTTGTTAGAAACAGAATAAACGATTTTTATAACCTATAAAACTTACATGTCGGATTTCAAATTTTGCTTTAAAAAGAAACTGCAGTCTTGCGAATGCTTAAGAATTTGTCGGAAAAGTCTCGGATAATTTCAGTATTCGGTTGAGGGAACATATTATCAACGTTATCTTTATACTGGTTAATTTTCGAAAAGAAGGACGATTTATAGGATGACAATAATATCCCCAAGCTTTGATTTGAATAAAGTCGAATGGCGTCATATAACCGATCCTGATTGTAAAGAGTTTAAAGTTGATTTCGAATACAGTCTATTAGGTTACAATATACCCAATGGCCGCCTTGATATGCTTCTACGATATGGCAATTTGGGGCACTGCCGCAGACATCGACACGTCGCATCAACTATGACTATGGTCTTAGAGGGTGAACAGCATCTTGCAGAATGGCAACCCGACGGTTCTAAGAAGTCCGTGCACCGTAAAAAGGGTGACTATGCGCTCGCAGGGTCGGATGCGCTACCGCATGATGAATGGGGTGGGGAACAGGGTGGTACGATTCTTCTATCCATGCACACTTCTGATGGAATATTGATAGAATATTTCGATGAAACGATGTCCAACAGCTGGACGCTATCTGTAGAGCAATATGCCAAAAGTTGGGAAACTGGCTCGGTATACGGAGCTAAGTCGTACTGATTTTAGTTGCATATTCTTGCTAATTGAAAAAAGTAAGAGCTCCTATTTATGAGCAGAATTCAAATTGTAAACTTATGTTGTGGTACAAAGATGCTTGCGCCGAAACAGATTGAAAAGTACAAGAAAAACGGTTACCTGCCGGGAATACCGATACTATCCGCTTCGGAAGTGAGGTATTTTAATGAATCCTGTCATCGCTGCTGCGGTGTGGAGGTTAAAGATGGGGTTAGACGTCAGGCCTCTAATCGGGTTAAGCCCTTTTTACTGTATCCATGGGCGTCGAAATTAATCCGTCATAAAGGTATTCTAGACGCGGTAGAGTCGTTAATTGGGCCGAACATATTCGTTTTTCATACGACAGTTTGGTTCAAAAATGCGGGTGCTGAAAATTATGTGCCTTGGCACCAAGACGCTACATATTTTGGCCTTTATCCATATGAACATGTTACAGCATGGGTAGCTCTCACAAGTTCTACTTTAGAAAATGGTTGTGTTGAAGTTTTGCCCGGATCACATAATTCTGGTCAAAAGCCACATCGTGACGATCGAGACGAGCTTGCCATGTTATCACGCGGACAGACGCTCTCAATAAATCTAGATGAACGTGCAGCCGTCCCGCTTGAGCTCTCGGCGGGCGATGTTTCATTTCACCACACGTTATTGATGCATCGTTCCGCACCTAACAAATCAAGACAACCTCGCATTGGAATTGGTATAAGCTATATACCAACCCACGTAAGACACTTAACAAAGACGCGCTTGTCAGCGACATTAGTTCGTGGGGTCGACCGGTTTGGTTATTTCGATCAGGAACCTTCACCCAAAAAAGAGAATGATGAAGCCTCCATATCAGCGCATGCAGAGTCGCTAGCCCGCTTTCAAGAGGCATCGGAAAGTATCCCTGAGATGAAAGAAATTCATTGATAAATTTAGGGGTTTATTGAAGCTAAAATTTTAGTTTGTAAGAAATCCTATCCTACAGAATTAAACATTTTCGGAAATTATTCAACATTGTCTGATAACGACCAAATTAATTCATCGTGATGTATTTTCGCATTTAAGTTCATAAACCGTCTATGTGACATTACACAGCCTGTCCACAGTTCCACCCAGATTTCGAGAATTATATTCCGTTCCACGCCCTTAATATCTCGAACAATCCGAAGAGGCGATTGGTTTATAGTAATATTGTTGTTATTTGTTGTTGTTTTTATATTGTCTCCCATACCAGAAAAAACGGATGATAAAAATTGCGCGGCATCCATTAAATTTCCATCTCTGCAATTGAGTTCTTCAGCCATCCTTTGATATTGTTGGAGCCCTGTTAATCTGGCAGCGCGTTTCCCTATATCCAGTGTCTCACGTTCGCCAATAGTATTCGCTAATTCTATAATGCCGTTACGGCAAAATTCGACTGCATAATTTCTTTTGGCTTTGTCGAGTCTTTCCTTTGTCCAGTGTCTGTCCGGTGGTAATGGCTGCTCGTCGGGATTAAAATTTGGTGGCCGTTCCTTCGGTGAAAATGTGAGTCGCTCGTTGTCTGAGAGATCTCTATCATATTCTTTGAAATAACCACAAAACCCAAATTGACCTGTTAAGTCTTCGGAAACGCAGACAAACCCAAGCCGTGGATTTTTTAATGTAACGCCATTCTGCGCATACCAGCCTTTCAAAAAACCCTTGCTTGCTTCAACCGGTATCCCACATATAGCCGGACCATCATACATCCACCTTGGATATCTAAAGCGTAGCCACGCTTTCTTTTCGGTCTCAGCCATAAATTCGACACCAACGCCACCAACATTGTTTGAAAGGACGTGGTATTTTGCACAAGCCACAGCATGGGGAAGCTCTCGCAAACCAAGTTTTTCAAAACTCGATAAAAACTTCTCATTGTGTTGTTTCCGAAATAAGCGGAAGATCCAGTCTCCAACAATGCTGGGCCCTTTTTCAACTGCTACCATTAACTGTAGTCCTAAAAAGTATTGGTGGTGCAGATGGGCTTGAACGTTTATTGCATTATTATTTTCGGACATTTAACGATCCAGTTTTGAGCAACCTATTTAAAATATAAAGCGTGTAGAAAATTTAATTGTATGGAGAAAGCTTTAAAGAAACAATTTCAATATAAGCCCTGAGAAATAATTACAGAAATACAATAGCTTCAATCATAAAAAGAGACCGCTCTCTATAGGGGTGTCTAAAACTTTTTGTTGAAAGTTGGCAAACAAAATTTAATTATTATTTATCGTTAGGATCAAAGTTATATTGAACTCCAAAACGCCGGGGGAAATACGGGTGGCTGATATTCAATCTTCAAATGAAAAAATTATACTTGAAAAAAATGTTCCTATTATTGACCTTGATGAATGTTCTTCGGAGAGCAATTCTGACGGGTTTAACAAATTGAGCAAAGAAATCGGTCGTGCTTGCAGAGATTGGGGTTTTTTCCAAGTTGTTAATCATGGAATACCAGATGCTTCATTGGACGAAACATGGCTGGCTACCAAAAACTTCTTTTGTTTGCCAAAATCTGAAAAACGAAAGCTAAATCGATCAAGTGATAATCCTTGGGGTTTCTTTGATCATGAACTCACTAAAAATAAGAGAGATAAAAAAGAAATATTTGATATTGGTCCGCTCCACTCGGATGAGGAGCTAAGCTCTGAAGAGCCGTTTCTAGGTAAGACACCTTGGCCAAAATTATTACCAGAATTCGAACAATGTATGCGCAAGCATTTCAAAGCGTGTGAAAAATTATCTTTATTTATTTTAAAGGCGATTTGTTTGAGCCTAGGAGTAGATAAGGATCATTTGACGGATTGTTTTTTTCCGAAACATACAAGCTTTCTTAGATTAAATTATTACCCGGTAGATGACCCATTAGCTGATTTGAAAGTACAGGATCATGGTGAGGCGGGGCTGGGAGTACATCACCACACTGACTCGGGAGCTTTAACTATTCTCTCTCAGGACAATATAGGTGGGCTTCAGGTTAATAAGGGTGGTAGATGGTATCCCGTAACTCCCATTGATCGGGCCTTTGTAATTAATATCGGTGATATGGTTCAGGTTTGGTCAAATGGCGAGTATAGAGCCGCGCTGCATCGGGTCGTTGCTATGGATAAAGAGGATAGGTACTCATTGCCATTTTTTTATAATCCCACTTACAGTACTAATGTAAATCCCTTAAATTCAAACAATTCCACTAGGTTATACAAAGAGATAAATTGGGGTGAATTTCGTAGAAAACGAGCCGATGGAGATTTTGCTAACCTCGGTAAAGAAGTTCAGATAGACGACTACCTAATAGTTTAACACATGCAATTTCAGTGTTGTCCCTTTGCAACTTAATGAACTTTTCGAAGTATTGCCCTGTGTGATTACTTAAAAGCCGGGACCACAGGGCAATGGGTAATCTTCGAAGAATATTAAATATTGATATTAAAAGATTTTTCCAAAGTATATTGGTCTAACTAACAAAGGATGTATTGTGTCTAATTACCGAGGACACTTCTGATATTTCTGTGGCAGGTGCGCCTGATCTCTCAGAATGCTCTTTTATCAATTCTTCTGAATCTGCGTTATAAACACAATAAATAGCATCCCCCACAACATAGCTTTGTTCTTGTTGGATATTCTTACCCTCAGAACGCATTGCATCCAGTATTTCTTCAGAGTTTTTTCCGGCTAAATTCAGATCATTTTTTGGTATTGAGCCAGCCCCTTCCATTTGTCTTTTTATGATAAACTTTTTCATGTTTTATCTCCTCAGCTGGTTTTAGGTCACGGTTATGGCTACATCCGCGGTTAATAGGTCTCCTAATTCAGATGCTCTTGATACAATATCCTGCATTTGTGCTGACATGCCTATTTCATCAAGACATTGTCCCATTATTTCGAGAGATTTAAATTGATATGCAGCAAGAAACATATCCATTTCGGCGCCCGTTATTGGAACGGCCGCGCTTATGGTCCAGTGATCTTTCATTGTTTTTATAGAATCAATTTCTCCTATTAAATCGATTGCTTTTTTCAGATTTGATCTCGGCATTTTATATCTACGATAGTAGGAAACTGGAAACTCTGCCCATTGCGGCTCGCCATAAACAGTTCGTAAACCTGTCCGGCGTACCATATGGCCCACAGGATTTTTGCGTCGATTTTGTTGCCATTCTATAAACTCTGGATCTGCTGCCATCTTTGTGAGGGCTGTGCCCATAGTTGTCCAGTTTTCTGTCGTGGCTTGAACAGCCAATAGCCCGGCGGTTGGGCCGGAAAATCCCTCGGCAACGCGTGTTGTAAATCCATTATTACTCATTATTTTAGCACGATGTTTCATTCTCTCTTTGGCTTGTTCTTCTTTGCCGACGTCAGGTTTGCCAAGTATCACTGATATAGCGGTCATGTTTGAATTCTCCTTTCTAAACGTATTTACATTAAGAAAACGATTGCATACCTAAGTGATAT
>Ga0160422_10000852_pt1 | contig 18725 bp, 17 predicted proteins | sample Fk160mmetaG_FD_108192 | JGI IMG/M metagenome (GOLD analysis project Ga0160422, IMG submission 108192) | Marine microbial communities from the Central Pacific Ocean - Fk160115 60m metaG | ecosystem: Environmental > Aquatic > Marine > Oceanic > Photic zone | place: The Central Pacific Ocean... | reverse complement strand
TCTCAAATTGAATTTAATGTCGATAATCCTCTTAATGAAAAGTCGCCAATAAATCCCCAAAACAAGTATTCAATCTCCAAACTAGCTTGCGAGAAATTACTTACAAAGGCTTTTGAGAATACTAATATCCAATTAAATATAATTAGACCTTCATTAGTGTATGGTCAAGAATCACCTGGGAATATAAGAGCTCTAGTAAAAGCTATTGATAGTAGAATTCCTTTACCACTAGCAAGTATTCAAAATAAGAGGAGTTTTTTATCAATCGATAATTTAATAGATGCTATTTATTTAATAAACGAACATCCACTGGCTTTTTCAAAAATTTATGTTCTAGCAGATTCAGAAACTATATCTACGGCAGATTTTATAAAAAGTATTTCTAAAGCCAGGAATATTAAGGATAATCTTTTTCCCTTTCCACCACGATATTTAAAAAAGTTAAAAAATATTCCTTATTTGGGTAAAAAAGTTGATCAATTAGTTTCAGATTTTGTAGTAGATAGTACTCTTATAAGGAAGGAATTATCATGGGTGCAACCTTTCTCTCAAAAAGAATCAATAAAAAAGTATTTCTCTAATAAATAAATAATATTAAATAAACATTATAAATTTTTTTTATTAGTTTTAAAAGTTTCTATTTATTACTAAATTTATTAGTACCTTTTTTAAAACAACATTTCTAGTAACTCTTAATTCAAGAAGTTCCAATTTTAAGCCTATTCCAAGTGTTGGAGGTATAGTATACGTAACTATTTGCTCCATTTTCTGATTATTTCTTGGTTATTGGAGAAATTTAATTTTTCTCCTTTTTTATTATTCAATTTTAAATTTCTGTAATATTGATTAGATTATTTCCATTAGTATTTTCCCTCCTTACTAAAGCATCTTTAATTTCTTCTGTTTTTCTATTCTGATTACTTTTAAAACATTAAAAGCTTCTATATTTGATTCGATAGCATAAATATTTTTTAGAACCTTTCAACCACATAACAAATGATGAATAGCCAATATTGGCACCTAAATCAATACACACATGTTTTCTATATAATTATCAAGAAAAGTTTTCTAAAGGAGGGATACCTCAAATTTAAAGTTGCTCTAATAATTTGCCAGAGTATTTTTACTAATGTTTAATTTAATTAAAATCCTTTTTAAAGTTTTTAAAATTGTAATTATTTCTCTCATATTTTAATTAAAAAAAATACTTTAACAAAACTTAATATAAGCAAATTCCGAATTCAGCTATTCGAGTAAAATTCCTAAAAATATCCAAAAACTAGTAATTGATTAGTTGATGATATTTATGAAATGCAATGTATGGTTCTTCGAGAATTCTTGAGGATTTAAAGGTTCTCTCAAAATACATTTACATCAAATAATATTAAGTCTTAATAATCAGACACTAGAAATAAGAAAAATAATAGGAATAAAGATTTTATTTGTAACTCTTTTAGCCTCAACCCTTATCAAGTATTCTTAAAAGTGTATTATTAAATTATGATAGTTTTGGTAACAGGTTCAGCAGGATTTATTGGTTATCATTTAGTAAAAGATTGATAAAAGAAAAAATTAATGTTGTTGGAATAGATAATATTAATGATCACTGAGTTATTTTGAATACGCAGAGTAAAAACTTAAAACCTATTGAAATGTTAATTGAAAAAGTTTATAAAACCGTCTGTATTAATCTTGGAAGTAAAGCACAAATTTCTGAAAAATTAGATTTAGAAAAAAGTATAAGAAAAGCCATCTTAAATACAAAGCATAGTTTTAACTTTTGTTGAAGGACATAAAAAGGAAAATGGTTAAAAACCACTTTTGATAATAAAATATTAGAGATTTTAAAATTAAATCCACATAAAATTATTTAATGAACATTTCCATTAATTTCGAAGATTAATTAAGCTCTAAATATATTTGTTGCAACTTCATATCTACCCCTAGTATCTATTATCAATTTACTATTTGTCTTAATCATATCATAGTCAATTTGATCATGATCAGTAATTATTAAAATCCCATCATAAGATTTCAATTCTTCTTTAGATAAAACCTTGATTTTTTGATGTGTAAGTTTTTTTATAGAATTTGGTAAATAATTTACTATGGGATCATAAACACTAATTTGGCAAAATTGTTTTGATAACAAATTTATAATTTCAATTGCAGGAGACTCTCTTATATCATCAATGTTTTTTTTGTAAGAAATTCCTACGACTAGAATTTTACTGTTCTTCAAAGCTTTTTCTTGTGTATTTAAAACTTCAATTAATTTTGAAACAACATAATGAGGCATGAATTTGTTTATTTCTCCTGCTAATTCGATGAATCTTGTATTCATTCCATATTCTTTTGCTTTCCAAGACAAATAGAAAGGATCTATAGGAATACAATGGCCACCTAAACCAGGACCAGGGTAATATGGTACAAAGCCAAAAGGTTTTGTAGCTGCAGCTTTAATAACCTCATAGATATCAATATCCATAATATCTGCAAGAGGTTTTAACTCATTTACAAGTCCAATATTCACGCAACGATGTACATTTTCCAAAAGTTTAGTCATTTCAGCAGTTCTACAATCTTTGACAAGTACAACTTCATCAATAATTGAATTATAAATTTGATAACCAATCTCTTTACATTTTTGAGTTACTCCTCCAAGAATTTTTGGGATATTTGTAGTGCTGAATTTCTTATTACCTGGATCTTCTCTTTCAGGCGAAAAAATGACAAATACATCTTCTCCAGCTTCTAAACCCTTAGCATATATATAATCTTGATATAATTCTTCGGTAGTCCCAGGATATGTTGTACTTTCAAGGCAAACCACATCATTTTTATTTAAATTATTTGCAACTTGCTGATATGCATCTTTCACTGCTCTTAAATCAGGTTCTCTATGCTTCCCTAATGGTGTTGGAACACAAATAATATAAATTTCGCAAGATTTGGTATCTTCAATTCTTGAAGTGAAAGATATTTTTTTATCTTTAATACATTTTTCTATTGTCGAAGAACTAACTGTTCCTATTCCTGAAATACCTTTATTTAATCTTTGCACTTTTTCTTCGTTAATATCGTAACCCAATACTTTAAAACCACAATCTGCAAAAGCTAGTGATAAAGGTAAACCTATGTATCCCTGACCAATTATGCAAATACTTAAAGATTTTGTCTTAATTTTATTTTTTAATAAGTTAAAATTATCCAAAATATAATTTTTAAAATTGAATCATTAGTATTATTCTATAATAAGCAATTATACATTTCTTTATTTTATTTAATAAATAATTTGTAATCAGAAATAAATATCTTTAACTTTTATAAATCAATATCCTTTTTTATAAAAAATGTTACTTCCAAAAATCTAATTAAAAAAAATACGGAAGAGAAAAATCATTGTTAATTTTTTAAAAATCTTAAATTGGAATAATTCCTTTATGAACCCGTATTGTGGATTTGATGAAAAGCTAATTTTAAATTTTAAATTTATAAGAAATATCACTAACTTTCACTTTGAATTTATTGATTTATATTAATTTATTAGTTTATTTAAAATACTTTTGTATAAATATATTTAGGTCAAAAAAGCTTTTTTAAATGATAAATGATCAATTCTCTTATGATACTTATATAAAAATATTACATAAGTATAAGTATGAATTTTGCGACTTTGCAGATGTTGAGGGGATGAAATCTTATGTTTTGCTTAGACATGATGTAGAGTTCAGTCCAGTAAGGGCACTAAAAATTGCTAAGATAGAAAATAACGAAAATATTGTTAGTTCCTATTTATTTCAAGTTCGTTCAAATGCTTATAATGTCTTATCTACAATTAACAGAAACATAATTAATGAGATAATAAGATTAGGTCATAAAGTTGGTCTCCATTTTTATGTTACTCATTTAGAAGAAAATGACTGGGAGTCTTTAAGAATGGAGTTAACAAAACAAGCTGAGATATTAAATTTTGCAATAAATAAAAAGATTGATAGATTTAGTTATCACAGGCCTCCTAGATGGGTACTCGAGAAAAGGGAAGATTATGTAAATAATTTAATAAATATGTATGGTAAGAGTTACTTTGAACTTTCAGATTCGCCTAAAAATATTAAATATCTGGCAGATAGTAAGCATTTTTTTCCTTATGGAAACCCCATTGAGAATTATGATTTTAAGAAAATGCAGATTCTTTTACATCCTGATGAATGGAGTAATAATGGATATCAAACAAAAGAGAATTTTAACTCCTTATCCGAAGAACATCTCGATCAGTTCAAATTAACATTAAAAACTGAGACGAAAACTTATGCTAATTTATTCAGTGATAACCATTGAAAATGAAGTTAGTATTATTTGGGAATAAATCTACAACTAAATTGTTACTTGAACACCTTATCCAAAACAATCATAAACCTCATACATTAGTAACATTAGATTCGAATTTGTTAAAAAAATCAAATATTGCAGGAGCTGAAGATAGTCTTATTAATTTCGCATTAGAAAATAAAATATATGTTTATAAACCAAACTCTTATGGTTTAACTGATAAAAAAGATTTAGATTTCTTTTTACAAAATAATTTTGATATTGGTTTATGTACGGGATGGCAAAGATTAATTCCTGAAAAAATTCTTAAATGTGTAAATAATGGAATTTTCGGTTGGCATGGTTCTGGATTTGAATTCCCCAATGGGAGGGGGAGATCTCCCTTAAATTGGAGTATTAGAATTGGATTGAAAAATATTTTTCATAACTGTTTTCAATATAGTGCTGGCGCTGACGATGGAATGATATTCGATACTAAGGAAATTGAAATTAATAATAATGACTATATAGAGGAAGTAATATTAAAAGTAATTATTCATATTAAAGAATCTGCAATCAAATTGCTTGAAGATATTGCTAAAAATAATTTAGTTCTAAGAGAACAATGTACTCATGCTTTTTTAAGTTTTCCGAAATTATCAGAAAAAGATGGAGTTTTGCTTCAATCAATGTCATCCCAATATGCATTTAATGTTGTTAGATCTTGCTCCCGTCCATTCCCAGGTGCATTTGTTATTGATCCTGATAATGTAAAAATAAGAATATGGTCTATGAAATTTTGTGAGACAAAGATCTCAGAGGGTGAATTGATGCCATTTATATCTTTTAAAAATAATGTTATTTTCCTTAGATTTAAAGATGGATTATTTAGTTCAGAAGATTATGAAAAATGCTGATTAAGCAAAAAGTAAGATTATCAGAAAATAAAAAATGGAAGTATTATTTAATGTATTATAAATAATAGTAACCGTGCGATCTGGTCTGCAAGCTAATAAGTAAAAACAATCGTGAAAGCCACTTATAGATTGATTTGTAATCTATATGGCATGCAGGGGGCCAGCGGTTTTAGTCCGCTTGGTTCCATTAAGATTTCATTTAACTATATTAATAAGTCTGAATGAAAAGCTTAATTAATCAGTTATTTTTAATAAAGGAAATTATAGTAATAAAGCTTTTGTTTGTGAAACGTCGAGTTACGAACCCTATCAAGTTTTTTTTAATGGATTATTATTAAGTTATGAGAGTTTTAGTAACAGGTTCAGCTGGATTTATCGGGTATCATTTAGTTAAAAGACTAATTAAAGAAAAAATTAATGTTGTTGGCATAGATAACATTAATGATTATTATGATCAAAGCTTAAAGGAAGATAGATTAAAAGATTTACAGAAATTATCAGATTCTTCATCATACTCTTTTTTAAAAATTGCATTGGAAGATAGACATGAACTCAAAAATATATTTAAAACCTTTAAATTTACTCATGTAATTAATTTAGCTGCTCAAGCTGGCGTAAGATATTCACTTGAGAATCCTTCTGCATATATCCAGTCAAATATAGTAGGATTTTCAAATCTCATTGAAGAATGCTCTGCAAATTCAATCGATCACTTTCTTTATGCTAGTAGTAGCTCTGTGTATGGAGGAAATAAAGTAATTCCATTCTCAGAAAGTAATAATGTTGACCACCCAGTAAGTCTTTATGCTGCTACAAAGAGATCAAACGAATTGATTGCTCATACTTATAGTCATTTATATTCACTGCCAACTACAGGATTACGTTTTTTTACTGTTTATGGCCCTTGGGGAAGACCTGATATGGCTCTTTATCTTTTTACTAAGTCAATCATGGAGGATAAACCTATTAAAGTTTTTAATCACGGAAAAATGGCGAGAGCATTTACATATATTGATGATATAGTTGAAAGCCTTTACAGGATAATTAATAAAATACCTAAATCAAATAACAAATCCCAAGTAACTAAGATATGTCCTGATAAAAGTTGGGCACCTTTTAGAATTTTCAATATAGGTAGTGCTGATAAAAAGTCACTTATGGAATATATAAATATTTTAGAGTTATGTTTAGGCCAAAAGGCGAAGAAAATTTACCTAGATATGCAACCAGGTGATGTTCAAGAAACTGATGCAGATACATCCTCTCTAGAAAATTACGTTCAATATAAACCTAGAGTAAGTATTCAAGAAGGAATAGAGAAATTTGTATTATGGTACCGTTCATATTATGGATCTAATTAATTTTTGAAATTTACTTTAAAAGTAAAATATAATTAAGACAGATTTATTTTTAGAAATTTAAATTTAGTTTTAAGCATGTTTTGTGTAGATCCTAATTTTTCAAAAAGTAAAAGTGGAGCAAGATTTTTTAGTTCTATTCAAAAAACTCTTTCTAATTATCCTAATTATTCGCAAAATAAATTTTCTAGTGTTTTATGTAATATAAGCACTCCTTTATCAAGATTTTTAATATATAAGTTTCTTGGCAGACGAATTTCCGTGAGAGTTGATGGAATATATGCTTATCCAATATCAAAAAAATCTTTCAAAATCTTTTATCCCTATCTTTCTAATGTCATTTTATTTATTTATAAATTTAAATTAATTAAGACTTATTTCAAGAATTCCACTAGGTCAAAAATATTAATTTTCTTATTTAATCTAAAATTCAATTATAAAAACTTTTTTAGAATTGTCTTGTCAAACCACGTCATATATCAAAGTAAATTTGCTAGAGAGCTTTATATCAATTATTTTCCAAATAAAAAAAATACCATCATAAATAATTCTTCTTCATGGAAAGAAGATGATTTACCTATGAAGAAATATACAAGAAATAAAACCTCAGAAAATTTTATAAATCTCTGTACTGATTTTCACTTGAACAGGCCTTTAAAAGGCTTTGGAGATTTAATGCTTCAATTAAAAGAAATTAGATCAAAGTCGAACGGACTAGAAATAAATCTTTTTATATTTGGATGTATTCCAAATTCTCAAATCAAAACTTTTGCAAAAGAGCTAATAGATTTTGATAAGTTTATTAATGAAAATAAAAAATGGATTTCAACATATCCAAAATTCTCAGAATATGAGAAAAAATTGTCCGAGAAAATAATGTCTTGTGATGCTTTTATATCTTTTGCTCAATATGATCCTTGTCCAAATATTTTAGTGGAGGCTTTATCTCATGGATTACCTATCATTGCATGTAATAGTGGCGGGGTCCCAGAAATAGTTGGTGATTGCGGAATCCTTTTGCCAGTTGAAAATCAATTAGATTTAGATGCTTTCAATTTAAATTTTGATAATGGAGTTGAACCGCCTCTTATATCGGAAGTAAACAAATCAATTATATCTATTAAAAATTCATCAAAAAAATATAGGCTTAATGTGAGAAATGCAATTCTTAACCGTTTATCTAATAAGAAAGCTTGTGATTCTTATTTCAAGATTATTAATAATTGATTATTTATTTTTAGTGTAATTCTCTAGAAATTAATGTGTAAGTTAGTCGTATCGTATAATTCTATTACTGAAAAAGGTTTTTTAAATAAATGACATCTAGTCAAGACCAATCATTTAATAATGATAATTCAAATTTTTCAGAATTTTATTTTTTAAAAGAAGTAATTAGCTTATACGCTAGAAATAAAAAATTAATATTAGCTTCAACCATTGGCACCTTTATAATTAGCTGTATAGTCTCTTTATTAATTAAAAGAACTTGGCAAGGTGAATTTAAAATTGTACTTGAAAAGAATCCTAGTATTAGTTCATTTGGTAATCAAACTGATTTAAGTAATAGAGGATCATCTTTCCAGAATTTATTGATAGCCGGCAAATCCAATAGATTAATTACTGAAGTGGAAATTTTAAAAAGCCCCTCAGTATTAACTAGTGTATTTCAATTCGTACAGGCTCAAAAAAGATTAATTTCTAACAAAAATGAAGATTTAGAATTTTCTTCATGGGAAAAAGATTCACTCGATATAAAACTAGAAAAGGGTACTACAATTCTGAAAGTTGCATATAAAGATACTGACAAAGATATAATCTTACCTGTATTAAAAAAAATATCTGAAACTTATCAACAATATTCAGGCAGGAATAAAAGGAGAAGTCAGGAATTAACAAGTTATTTTTTTAATGAGCAAATTGCGATTTTTAAAAAGAAAAGTGCTAATTCTTTAAAAACTGCTCAAGAATATGCTTTGGAACAGGATCTTGTCTTTTATGATTTGGGAGAAATAAATCAAAATAATGTACAAATTTCTAATAATTTACCCGAATATGCTACTTTGAAAGCACCTAACTTATTATTGCCAAATATTGACATAGAAAATGCTCGTATCCAAGCTGCTAATCAAATTAGAAAGATTGAATTGCAACTACAAAAGGTTAAAGAATTAAATGATTCTGAAGAGCTTCAATATATTGGTTCAACAATTCCTGCTTTAGTAAAGGAAGGATTACCTAAGGCTTTAAGTGAAATCGAAGCAACTCTTTTAGAAGCTAAATCTAAATATACTGATAAAGATATTACAATTTTAGATTTATTAAAAAAAAGAAAACTAACGATAGATTTGCTTAAGAATAGAACTATTAAATATTTACAGGTTCAAAAATTAGATGCTGAAGCCACTATGAAAGCTGCAATGAGACCAAAAGGAGTTTTACTAAAATATAAAGAACTTATTAGAGAATCGGAAAGAGATGAAAGAACTTTAATCGAACTCGAGGATAGATTTAATTTATTCAAATTAAGTTTAGCAAGTCAAGAAGATCCTTGGGAGCTAATTACTAATCCTAAATTACTTACAAATCCTGTTGCACCACAAAGGAAAAAAATTGGTCTTTTCGGTGCTCTATTTGGTTTGATTATTGGATTATCTGCCGCCTCTATTTATGAAAGAAGAAAGGGTACTCTATATTCGAAATATCAAGTAGGATTATTATCCTCTATTTGGCCCCTAATTATTGAGATTACTGTAAATAAAAAGGGAAATATGAATGAGGTTTTAGAGTTGTTTGTAAAAGGCAAAAATTTTAAAGAAGACAATAGTATTGGATTGTTATTTGTTGGTGAAATCCAAGAATCATTAATTAATAAAGTAGAAAAAACTTTTGGAAAATATCTAAAAAATATAAAGCTGCTTGCCACAAAGGATTTGCTAAAAGTTGTAGAGTTTACAGATTTAATATTATTTATTGAGAAAGGTAAAACAAAAAGAAAAGAAATTTTAGAAATTAATGAGAAACTTATTTTTCAAAAAAAATCATTGTCAGGTTTATTTTTCTTAGATAATGAAGAAATTAAATAATAATGTTATTTTTATATAGAGTAATAATTTTTAAATTTAAGCATCCAACTTAATTGATTAAAGTATTTTAATTTATTTTTTATAAAGAAATCATGGCAAGCAATAATAGTCCATTCCATTCATTAAAAATAATTTATAGAAATCTTCCATCTAGAAACAAAATTCAGGTTTTAACTCTTCTTTTAATTATGATTTTGGGAGGATTTCTAGAATTTCTATCTGTTGGCTTATTATTTCCATTGCTGCAACTATTAACAGGAGAAATTAACGAATCTAATGAAGGCCTTTACAATTCAGATCCATCTTATTTAAATTATTTTAATCAATTTGAAGTAGGTAAACTAACTACTATTCTTTTAATACTAGTCTTTTCAGCTGGCGCAATCAGGTTATATATAAATTGGAAATCAGGATTAATAGCAGCTTCAATAGGTAATAGATTAGCAAAAGATTCATTTAAATCTCTACTTTCCAAGGAATATGATAATTATCTTTTAATTGATACACATAAACAGATTTCAACTGTAACAATTCAAGTAACTAGATGCGTATCTGCAATAACTTCTTCATTGAAGTTAATTGCATCTTTTATTATTGGGACTTTTCTATCTTCATCATTACTATATCTCAAACCATTTTTAACAATTTACTCAACAATATTTTTTGCAATAATCTATTTAATTATCATCAAATTTTCTAGAAAAAGACTTACTTCTTTTAGCTTCATAATAAGCGAATCAAATAAATTTAATCTTAAATATGTAAAGGAAGCATTAACTGGCTTTAGGGAGATTAAGATGAATAGATCTGAGAGATTTTTTCTTGATAGATTTAAAAATAACGATCTAAAACTAAGAACGCATACAGCTTACTCTAATTTTTATGCAACCTTTCCAAGATATGCAATAGAAACAATAATGATTGCAGTTATTATATTATTTGCTACATTATCACTCTCATCATCTCTAAAAATATTTATACCAACTATCGGTATATTTGCATTTACAACTCAAAAACTATTACCTTTAATACAACAAATTTATGGGGGATGGGCTCGGTTAAAGAATGCTCAATTTGATTTGCAAAACGTTTGTTCTCTAATTTATAAGCCTAAATCTGCGAATCAAGAAAAGACTACATTTAACTTTATTAGTATTAATAACAATAATAAAGAATTTAATTTCTCAAATCTTAAACTTATAAATGTTGACTATAGATATCCAAATACAAAAAGTAATGTTTTAAATAATATAAATCTGACAATTAATCAGGGAGAAATTATAGGCATCAAGGGAATTTCTGGTTCTGGCAAAACAACTATGGTAGATATAATGTCAGGACTTTTAAAACCCTTAAATGGAGATGTTTTAGTAAATAATAAATCAATTATTGGAGATATAAATTATTTGCATCGCACAAATTGGTCTAAGTTTATTGCTTATGTGCCACAAAATATATTTCTATCTGATCAGTCAATTACAAATAATATTGCATTTGGTATTGAAGATGAACTGATTGATATTGAAAGAGTAAAAAAATGTTTAGAAATGGTTCAATTGAATAATATTTCTACGCAATTAAATGAAGCTTTTCACTATAAAAAAATAGGAGATGGCGGAATCCGTTTAAGCGGAGGTCAAAGACAAAGAATTGGGATAGCTCGCGCACTATATAGAAAATGTGATGTTCTTATTTTAGATGAAGGAACAAGTGCTTTAGATTCTTTTACGGAACAAAATATAATCAAAACTATATCTAATTTACCTAGTAATTTGACTATTATCATGGTGGCTCATAGGTTGTCTACATTAAATATTTGTAATCAGATTTATACTCTAGAGAATGGGAATATCCAAAAAAACTAATTTATATATTATCTTTTATTTAATATTTTTTGAAAGTTATTTGAAATAATTAATAAAGCTTATATATTAATAATAATGAATTTTAGTTTTGAAAAAACCTGTTGATTTTTACAATAGTGGTGTTGCATCAATAAGCGAATGCTTAAGCAATTCTAGTGATGTTTATATTAGAAAATTTGAAGATATTTCTTATGAGATATTAAATACTTTAGAAAAAGGTAAAAAAATCATAATTTGCGGTAATGGTGGATCTGCGGCTCATGCGCAACATTTAGCAGCTGAATTCTTAATTAGATTAAATCCAGAGGTAAATAGGCCTGCATTTTCAGCTTTAGCACTAACCCTTGATAATTCTACTATGACAGCATGTGGAAATGATTATTCATTCAGAGAAATATTTTCTAGACCGCTTTCTGCATTAGGTGAAGAGGGAGACTCTTTAATTCTGTTATCAACTTCAGGTAATTCAACGAATTTATTGGAAGCAACTAAAGTAGCCCAAGAAAAGAAAATAAAAACAATTGCATTTTTAGGAAAAGATGGTGGTAAGCTAAAAGAAATTGTTGATATGTTCATCTGTTTTAATTCCAATAAAGTATCAACTATACAAGAAGCACAAATTGTGGCAATTCATGCAATCGCGAATTTTATAGAATATAAGATATTAGAAGATTAATGAAATCAAATGATATTCATAATATAAATATTTGCAAACCTGAATTATTAGCATTTGATTTTGATGGGGTTTTAACGAACAATAAAGTTCTTGTAAGTTCGGATGGTAAAGAAACAGTTATTTGCTCAAGAGCAGATGGATTAGCTTTTGATTATTTAAATGCAATAAGATTTCCAACTTATGTTGTATCCACTGAGAGAAATAAGGTAGTAAGAGAAAGATGCAAAAAGTTAGGTATAACTGTATTTAATGCTGTTGAAAACAAATTATCTACTATTAAAGAGATCTCCAAGTTAGAAAATATACCAATAGAAAAATTTTTATTTATTGGAAATGATTTAAATGATTATGAAGTTATGAATGCATGTGGATTAAGCGCTTGCCCTGCAGATTCACATCCTAAAATTAAGGCGATTTCAGATTATATTCTGAAGAGTAAAGGAGGAGAGGGAGTAGCAAGAGAATTATTAGAAGATTTACTTAAATTTGATTTATTAAAAAAATCTTGATAAAAGATGTACAAAATAGAAAATTTACAAAATTCAACGAATGGCCTTCTAAATTGGTTTTTGGATGATAGATCTCTATGCTTAGAAAAAGATGGCAAACATAGGCCTTATGAAATTGCCAAACAAATTGCTTTAACTTATGAGCATATTCAATTATTCAATAATTCTTCTAATAAAAAAGAGATAATTCATCCAAAAAAATATGATGTAAGTAATTACATAAAAGGGAGGGATAAGGAAGTTTTAATGGAAGTTGATAATATTGCGAATTTCATTAATTCTGAATTGATTGATTATATAGAAAACTTTATTCTTCATGGAAGTTTAGCTACAAAAGACTTTTCTCTTGGGTGGAGTGATTTCGATTCCTTTATGGTAATTAAATCGGAAGTGATGAAGTCGCCCAAAAGATTAATTGAATTAAGATCAAGATGTTTATACATTAGAAAACAATTTTATAAAATTTGCCCATTACAACATCATGGGATAATGGCATACAGTAGTTATGATCTTGAAAATTACAACTCTAAATTTTTACCATTAGCGGCTCTAGAAGAATCTCTAGAAATATATTCTAATAAAGAACTTTTCTTCTCTAAAATTCAAAATGAAGAACTTGAAGCTTCGCCTGGCTTAGGAAGAATAAAATATATTTTTAAACTTACTCTTAAAGCTTTAGATAATGGTAAATTTACCCATCATCCATATAAAGGTGTACCTTTAATGATTGAATATAAAAATAGTGAAAATGCTATGTACCAATTTTTTTGGTTTATGGCAACCATAATGACAATGCCTGCTTATTTGTTGACAGCATTAAATAAACCAACGCTTAAAAAAAATTCTTTTATTTTGGCAAAAAATATTTATTCAAGAGAATCATGGAGTTTAATAGAAGATGCATCTAATATTAGAAATCTATGGGCTATAAAAGAAGGAAATAAATATACTGGTAATAAGATTCCTAACTGGTTAATGTCTAATTTTTCAAAGTTTTACATGAATAGATTTAAAGATCTTTTGATAGAGACTATAGATATAGCTACAAGAAAATAAATTATTTAATAATGTTATAATAATTAAAACGTTTTAATTATTATTATTGTTAATTATAGAATATATTAAGTTTTAGATTTTTTAAGAAATTGAGTATTTTTATAATAGCTGAGATCGGAATTAACCATAATGGATCTTTAGAAAAATGCAAAAAACTTATTGACTTAGCTAGTGAATGTGGGTGCGACGCAGTAAAGTTTCAAAAGAGAGATATAAAATTAGTTTATACAAAAGAGTTTCTAGATTCTCACAGAGAGAGTCCATGGGGTAATACTCAAAGAGACCAGAAAATAGGATTAGAATTTTCTTTAGATGAATATAAAGAGATAGATTCATATTGCAAACTTAAGAAAATACATTGGTTCGCTTCAGCATGGGATTTAAATAGTCAAATATTTTTACGTCAATTTGATACAAAATATAATAAAATTGCTTCTGCAATGATTGTTGACACTGGATTTCTTTCTTCTGTGGCAGAAGAAAGAAAGCATACATTTATCTCAACGGGAATGTCCAGCTTTGAGGATATCGAAAAGGCTGTTGATATTTTTAAGAAAAGTAATTGCTCTTTTGAATTAATGCATACGGTATCTACTTATCCTCTCAAGACTGAGAATGCAAATCTTAGGATGATTGAGACTCTAAAGAATAGATTTAACTGTAGTGTGGGATATAGTGGGCATGAACCAGGTATTGCAATATCTTATGCTGCGGCATCTCTTGGAATATCATCGCTAGAAAGACATATTACATTGGACAGATCTATGTACGGCTCTGATCAATCAGCTTCAATAGAGGGTTCAGGTCTTAGGCAATTAGTAGGAGCAGTCAGAAAAATAGAGAAAGCTCTTGGTGATGGAATTACTAGACAAATTCCAGAGGAAATGGAAATTGCTAAAAAATTGAGAGCACATTTAAAATTATCAAATCGTTAAAATGATAAGATTTTAATATTAAATTTTTATAAATGATAAACAATAAAGTGGTCTGTTCCCTTATACCTGCGAGAGGAGGAAGTAAAGGTATTCCACGAAAAAATATGGTTGAAATTAATAATAAACCTTTAATTACATACACTATACAAGCTAGCTTGAATTCAAATTATATTGATCAAACTTGGGTGAGTTCTGATGATGAAGAGATTTTAAATTACTCAAAAAAGCTAGGTTCAAACGTTCTTAGGAGACCAAAAGAATTGGCAACTGATTTATCACCTACAGAACCAACCTTGATTCACTTTGCTGAGAATTGTAATTTTGATTATCTTTTCTTTATACAAGCAACTAGTCCATTAATTGAATCAAAAGATTTGGATAGAGGTATAGAAATAGCTCAAACTTGTGATTCTGTTGTTTCAGTTTGTGATCTTACTCAACTCCTTTGGGATGATGAAGGACCTTTGTATGATCTTAAGAATAGAAAAAGAAGACAAGATTCAAAAAAAATGTATTTAGAAACAGGTTCTTTCTTTATAACAAAAAAAATTGGATTACTTAATTCTAAAAATAGGCTAAATGGTGAAATTAAATTTTGTAAACTTTCAAAATATAAATCTATAGACGTTGACTCATATGAAGATTTAGATTTAGTTAAAAGAATAATGGAGTAAATAAGTTGTTTAAAGAACATTATTCATTGATAACAGGAGCATCTAGAGGGCTAGGATTTTCAATTTGTAAAAGACTTGCTGAAATGGATTCTAATCTAATACTTATAAGTAAAAATAAGCTTAATTTAGATAAAACAATTAAGAATCTTAAAGATAATTACCCTGGAATAGATATAGTCTCATTTTGCATTGATCTTTCTTCTCAAAATAATAAAGAAATGATAGATTCTATTGATATATCCAATTATAAACCTGATATATTAATTAATTGTGCAGCAGATTTTCATTATAAAAATTTAATTGAGGAGAATCATTTATTAATTGAAGAGCATTTTAGATTAAATGTATTCTCTCCTTTTTATTTTGCACAAAAGTTATTTCCTTATATGAAAACGAATAATTATGGGAGAATTGTCAATATATGCTCTTCTTCTGCCTACGCAGGTTTCCCTGGGACTGGAATTTATTGTTCATCAAAACATGCACTTCTTGGACTCTCAAGGTCAATGCATAATGAATGGAAAAAATATGGGATTAGAACTTTCTCAATTTCACCTGGGAGTATCCAAACAGATATGGGAAAGAAAGTTAAAGGTCAACGCTTTGAGGATTTCATTGAACCTAATGAAATATCGAGATATATAGTTCATCTATTGACTTATAATGGTAATATGAATATTGAAGAAACTCGCATAAATAGAATAACTTATTCATAGAAAGTTGACTAATCTAAAAGGAAAAATTGCATTAATAACTGGAGCTGCACAAGGAAATGGAAGAAAGATAGCAGATACTTTTATTAGCAATGGAGCCAAATGCTTTACTATTGATATAAGTGGATCTCATAAAGGAAATAAAATAAATACAAAAAAATTTTCATCTGAGAGTGAAATTAAATTAATAGCTGATTTAGAATCATCTGAGAATATTATTCTTCTTTGCTCTAAATTGAAAGAATTAATAAATAAGATAGATATTATTGTAAATAATGCAGGATATACATATGGAGCTAATTTAGTTGATTATCCTATGGAAGAATGGGAAAAAACAATGGCAATTAATCTGAGAGCACCTTTCCTTTTAATTCAAAATTTAATTAAATTAGATCTTATTAATTCGGGTGGCTCAATAATAAACATTACTAGTTTATCTGCTGAATTAGGTTTCCCAGATAATCCAGCTTATGTTGCTTCAAAAGGCGCTTTAAAACAGTTAACTAAATCATTAGCGATTGATTTAGGAAATAAAGGTATTCGTGTGAATGCTATAGGTCCTGGTTATGTAAGAACGAATATGACAAAAAAAAGTTGGGAAAATAAAAAACTTCGAGAAGATCGTACAAATCGTATGATTTTAGATCATTGGGCTGATCCTCAAGATGTAGCAAATGCAGCATTATTTTTGGCATCTGATTTGTCAAGCTACATAACAGGTCAAGATATATATATTGATGGAGGATGGTTAGCAAAGGGGCTTTGAATGTGAAAAAAGAATATATAAATTATCCTAAAAAAGTTAATAATAAATATTATGATATTGCAAGAAAAGATATCATAGAATATTTTTCTGAGGATAATAATCTTTCTTCAATATATGAATACGGTACTGTTCGAGCCCCAGGAGTTTCTGATATTGATATAATGCTTGTTTTCAATACTATTCCAGATGAAGTTACAAAATATAGCTTCAAGGGAATTAATAAAGAAGTTTTTGATTTGGTAGCAAATGGTAATGTCATAAAGATGACAAAAAGTATGTTTTCATGTTTAAAGTATGTTGATCAATTTCAATTTAAACTGTTAAGTGGAACTGATATTGAACAAAATTGTTTCCCAGATAATTTACTTCAGATAAGAGATATAATTTCAATTTGTGATTGGCTTCCAGAAAGAATAAAACGAATAGAATTGACATTATCTTCTTCAGTCTTAAATGTTGCACATACACTATGCCTTCTTCACTCTATTACTTATTCAATCAAGACCGTGCAGAGATTAACACATAAGATTTATTACTCAGATGAATTGTTTGAACTTATTTCTTCTTTGAGAGAAAATTGGTATCGATTAGATAAACCTGAAGATTTACTAGAGCATGCTTTAAAAAAATCTATTGAAGTGGGTTTGCAAGCATTAGTTCAATTTGCAGAAATCTTAATTACAAATATTCCCATTAATTCAAATAATAATCATTGTCCAATAAATGATATGAAGTTACCCCTTCATAGAGGAATATCTTTAACATTTAATGAATCATTCTCATATGATTCTTTATCTCATTATCGCAAAAATAAAGAGATTATATTTTCTGGAATTTTAGCTTCTCATTATCGAAATTTGGCATATCTACCAACTCTTATATCAAGAAGATTAGCATTAAAACTTTTTGGAGATTTATCAATTACAAGATTAGATTTGGAAAATAAATATATGAATCTTTTATATATTAAGGCATCTTTAATTAGTGATAACTTGATTTTTTTAGAACAAAGTAAATTTAATGGAGGTTTAATAAGATATGGCTTCTACTCTTGATGTGAAATTGATTTTCTGATTAATTCTATGTTTAGAGTACTACATATTAATAGTCTAAATCACTGCCATAAGGAAGATTAGTAAAAAAATTCTCGAGACTTTATTTTCCAAAATATTGAAAGTTGCTTCATAATATAAATTCTAGAAAAGAATATAATTTACTAAATATTTATATTGATTGATTTAGAAATAAGTTATTTAAAATTGTTTTAGATATTACTTAATATGGTCTACGAAACTTTATAGTATAATTAATATGAATATAGATTTTTGAGAAAAATTCCATACTTAAAAAAAAAATATAATTCATTTGGAATACTATGTAGAGGAAGTTCTTTAGAACTAGTAAAGACTTTTCATAATAAATTTTCAAAATGTTATGTAATAAATAATTTTCAAAATGAATTATATGAGTTTAGAGAATACTTGCAAAATAAAGAAATTATTCAGTTTTCTAATAGGGGTCACCGTTCAATTATGAAAAGGGAAACATATTATCAATTTGATATAAATTATTTGCAATTTACCCAACATTTCAATTTTAAATTGCTAAAAATCTATCTTAGATATAAATTTTTAAAACCTTCAATAAAGATTTCATTACTAAACTCAAGAATGTTCGAATACAATAAGACCTTGCCTCCCTCATATAAATATAAGTTCCCAAATACTGGAATTCTATCAATACTATATGCAATTGATTTTATTAAGCCTAAGAATTTATGGATAATTGGATTAGATTTTTATACAAAACCTTATTTGCTTGAAACCGGTAATCCCACACAATTGCCTCTTAAAAAACAGAAT
>Ga0160422_10000850_pt1 | contig 18733 bp, 17 predicted proteins | sample Fk160mmetaG_FD_108192 | JGI IMG/M metagenome (GOLD analysis project Ga0160422, IMG submission 108192) | Marine microbial communities from the Central Pacific Ocean - Fk160115 60m metaG | ecosystem: Environmental > Aquatic > Marine > Oceanic > Photic zone | place: The Central Pacific Ocean... | reverse complement strand
TTTAACATTAGTTCCTTATTTAAATGCAACTGAAGAATTAAAAACTAAGCCTACGCAGCATTCAGTCAAAAGTTTATTACAACTAGGTTTACAACCGGACATTTTAGTTTGTAGAGCAGAAAGAAACTTAGGAAATGATTTGAAAAACAAAATTGCACTTTTTTGTAACGTAAGTTCTGACTCTGTTATAGAATCGATTGATACGTCTACAATTTATGATGTTCCTTTATTATTAGCAAAACAAAAGTTAGATCTTGTTGCATTAGAAAAATTGAAATTAAAAAAACCAAAAAGATTAAATATTAGAAAGTGGAATGATTTTTTAACTAAATTAAAAAATCCAACAAAGAAAGTTAATATTGCAATTGTTGGTAAGTATGTAGAGTTAAAAGATGCCTATAAATCCATTTCTGAAGCTCTAATACATGGAGGAGTTTTCAATAATTGTAAAGTTGAAATAAAATGGATTCACTCAGAAGATGTTAAATTAAAATCTGCTTCAAAAATTTTTAAAAACTGTAAAGGAATTGTAGTTGCTCCTGGTTTTGGAGAAAGAGGTATAAATGGTAAGTTAATAACTATCCAGTATGCGAGAACTAAAAATATTCCTTTTTTAGGTATTTGTTTAGGTATGCAAATGGCTGTAGTTGAATTTGCAAGAAATGTATTAGGTTTAAAAACAGCTCATTCTACCGAAATTAATTCAAAAACTAAACACCCAGTAATTGATTTAATGCAAGAACAAAAAGTGTTATTAAATAAAGGTGGAACTATGAGATTGGGTTCGTATAAATGCGATGTTGTTAAAAATTCCAAAACTTATAGAGCATATAAACAACAACAAATTGAAGAAAGACATAGACATAGATATGAATTCAATAATGAGTATTTAAATAATTTTAAAAAATCTGACATGAGGTTTGTTGGAATTAATCCTAAGTCTGGATTGATTGAAATTCTGGAGATTAAAAACCACAAATGGTTTGTGGGGGTTCAATTTCATCCAGAATATAAAAGCACTGTAATTAATCCGCATCCTTTATTTAAAAGTTTTATAAAATCAACTATCTCTTAATAAAAATAATATGGAACAAAAAAGCTTTGATTTTAATTTTTTTATAGGTTTTATGATAATTGGGTTTTTGCTCGTTTTAATGATGCAGCCCTCATTTGAAAATTTTGAAAATGAAGAAAATACTAATGTAAATGAAGAAGTAGAAACAAATGATTTGAATAAAGAAGATAATTTATTATTAGGAACAGAAAATCAATTTAAAGATACTGTTGAAATAGAGGAGTCAATTACCATTTTAAAAAATGAAAAACTTGAAATTGAATTTTCTAATAAATGCGCTTGTTTTAAAGATGTTAAATTAATTACAAAATTAAAAAATGATAATTCTAAGTTTAAATATCTTTCTTATGAATCAAATGAAGATAGTCAAATTCCTGTTAAATTAATTTCAAAAGATAACTCTGTTAACTCTACCATTAACTTAGTTAAAGGACAAAAAAACTCTAGCGGATTTGAATCTCATAATGATATTTTTGTTTTGCATGAAGTTTCTGACAACATGATATTATATAAAAATCTTAAAGAAAATTATTTTTTCAAATATACTCTAGATGAAGATAAATTAAATCTTGAAATAATTGGGTTAGAAAAATCTCGTAATTTAAACTTATATTGGGAGGTAAATGCTCCTAGACAAGAAAAAAACTTAGATTCAGGCTTTACATCTGAAAGAAACTCAAGTAATTTAGTTTATTCAACTAATCAAGGCAAGTATAAAAAGTTATCTTTTTCAGGAGATGATAAGGTTGATGATGAGTCAGACCCTATTTCATGGATAGGTTACAAACAACAATTTTTTTCAACAATTCTTACTTCAAATTCTAGTTTTATAGTCGATTACATGAAAATTAAAGGAAGCGATATTGATTCCTCTGTTGTTAAGAACATGCAAACTAAATTAAAAATTAATAATAACTTTAATTTTTCTTTTTTATTTGTTCCAAATGATTATAATTATTTAAAAAATTTAGAAAACCCCACTAAAAGCGCCTCATATGATAATTTGGTAGAATTAGGTTGGGGAATATTCGGTTGGGTTAACCAATTTTTAGTCATTCCAATTTTTGATTTTTTAGAAAATCAAGGTCTTGGTTACGGATTAATTATTTTAGTTATTGCTCTTGTTTTTAAAATGTTATTATATATACCAACAAAAAAATCATATGTATCAATGGCTAAAATGAGAGTTCTAAAGCCTGAAATTGATGAAATTAATGAAAAATTTAAGGACAAGGATCCAATGGAAAAACAAAAAGCTCAAATGGATCTTTACAAAAAAACAGGAGTTAGTCCTTTAGGGGGATGTCTTCCAATGTTATTACAAATTCCAATTTTATTTGCATTATTTAAATTTTTTCCATCTTCAATTCAATTAAGAAAGCAATCTTTTCTTTGGGCTGATGATTTATCTACATATGATTCAGTTCTTGAGTTTTCTTTTTGGCCAGGTGTGTTTGAACATTTAAGTTTATTTGCATTGTTAATGTCAATTTCTACATTAGTACAAATGAAGTTTAATGCTCAACCAACTAATAATCAAATGCCTCAGTTAAAATATATGATGTATATAATGCCTGTAGTTTTCTTTTTTATAATGAATAGTTATTCCTCTGGACTAAGTTATTATTATTTATTAGCAAATATTATAACATTTTTCCAACAATTATACATTAAAAGAACCTTAGATGAAAAACAGTTATATGCTCAATTACAGGCAAATAAAACTAAACCAATAAAAAAATCTAATTTTCAAAAAAAGCTAGAAGAAATTGCAAAGCAACAAAAAAGAAAAAAAAGAAGGTAATATGATGATTAATAAATTTATTTATTTTTCTTTTTTGTTTTTATTATTTAGCTGTGGATTAATTCAAAATAAAAACTCTGTTAAATATTCTGTCGATTCAGTAAATAATCCAATTATTGAAAAAAAAGATAAACCTTTTCTAAAAATGAGAAAGACTCCCTGTTATGGGAAATGTCCATACTTTGAAGTAAATTTTTATGAAAATGGATTTGTAACCTATGAGGGACTAAAATTTGTGGATAAAATAGGAGTTTATAATACACAAATTAATAAAAAGAAAGTTGCAATTATTAAGGATTTTATTCGTCTTTCTGATTTTTTTTCATTTGATGAATTATATGATGCTAGAGTGTCTGATTTACCATCTGTCATTATTGAAGTAAATTATAATGGTGATTTTCATAAGGTGAAAGCAAGGTACAGGGCTCCAAAAAAATTCAAAGAATTAGTTAAATTTATTGACAATTTTTTGTTAGATATTAATAGTTGGAATAAAAATTAATTATACAAAAAATCATTTAACGTTCCTTTTTCTTTGACAATAAATTTGTCTCCATTTTTTCCTATTTTACAACATTCATTGTAATAATCATGTTCTAAAAAAAGTATGTATTCTTTTTCAAAAGCCTCATTAAGAAACTTCTCTTTTTCGTTTATTGTAATTAGAGGTCTTACATCGTAACCCATAACGTATGGTAATGGAATATGACCTGTTGATGGGAGTAAATCAGCACAAAAGATAATAGTTTTTTTATTAGTATGAATAAAAGGAATCATTTGAGATTCAGTATGACCATGAAAAAATTTAACTTCTATATCTTCATTAAAGATTCCTTCTTCTAAAAAATTTAATTTTCCCATTTCTTTAATAGGGACAAAATTTTCTTTCAAAAACGAAGCTTTTTCTCTTTTATTGGGATTCATTGCCCAATCCCAATGTCTTTTATTTGTCCAGTGTTTAGCTTTTGAAAAAGTTAATGAATATTCCTTTCCGTTTTTCTTAACAGCACCTCCGCAATGATCAAAATGAAGATGTGTAAAAATAACATCAGTAATATCATCAGTTGAAAATCCTTTATTATTTATTGATTTTTCAAGAGAATAATTACCATGTAAATAAAAGTGAGAAAAAAACTTTTCACTTTGTTTATTTCCTATTCCTGTATCAATCAGAATTAACTTTTTACTAGTTTCAACTAATAAACATCTCATTGCCCATGGGCACATATTTTTTTCGTTAGAGGGGTTTGTTTTGCTCCAAATAGATTTTGGAACAACACCAAACATAGCGCCACCATCTAATCTAAAAAGACCAGTATTTATTGTGTGTAAGTTCATTGTAATTTATTCAATACAATATTAAAAAAATAATATCTATTATTTGTATAAACTTTAATTCTATATTTATAGTTATGAAAGTTCATTTTATTGCTATTGGTGGAAGTATTATGCATGCTTTGGCTATTTCTTTAAAACAAAAAGGTTATAATGTAACTGGTTCAGACGATAAGTTTTATAGTCCTTCAAAAGATAATCTAAAAAAAGAAAATCTTTTGCCAGAAGAGGGATGGTTTCCAAAAAAAATTACAAATGATTTAGATTTTGTGATTTTAGGGATGCATGCTAAAATTAATAATCCGGAATTAATTGAGGCCAGAGAAAAAAAAATTAAAATATATTCTTTCCCAGAGTATATTGCAAAAGAATCAAGAAATAAAAAAAGAATTGTTATTGCAGGAAGTCATGGTAAGACTACAATAACTTCGATGATAATGTATGTTTTAAAAGAAAATAATTTTCAATTTGATTATGTAGTAGGAGCAAAAATAAAAGGTTTTAAAAACTTAGTTAAGTTATCTGATAATAAAATAATTATAATTGAAGGGGATGAGTATTTATCATCTAAATTAGATAAAAAATCAAAATTTTTACACTACAGTCCTAATTTATTAGTTATTTCTGGAATTTCATGGGATCACGTGAATGTTTTTTCAACTTATAAATCTTATTTGAATACTTTTATTGATTTGTTAGTTTCTTGTAGCAAAAAAACTAAACTTTTTTTTGTAAATAATGATAATAATTTAAAAAATATTATTAAATTTTTTTCAGGCCCCCACGAAAAATATTTTTTACCTGCATATAAAATAAATGATGGACAAGTAGAAATAAAAAATAATAATAATTTTTATAGATTGTCTATTTTTGGCGAACATAATCTTTATAATTTAGAAGCTGCTAGAAAAATATGCAATGAGTTAGGTTTGTCAGATAACTTATTTTACAAATCTATTTCTTCGTTTTCAGGTGCAAAAAATAGACTCGAGTTATTTTATGAAATAAATTCTGAATCTAAAATTTACAGAGATTTTGCCCACTCCCCTTCAAAAGTAAAAGCTTCAGTTTCAGCATTAAAAGAATTATTTCCAAAAAATTATTTAATTGCGTGCTTAGAGTTATATACTTTTAGTAGTTTGACTTTAGAATTTTTAGTTCGTTATAAAAATACTTTTGAAAAAGCAGATTTTGTTTGGATTTTTTATTCAAAGAAAGAATTAATAAAAAGGGGAATGCATCCCTTTAATAAAGATGATGTTCAAAACAAAATAGAACATAAAAACGTTCTTGTTTTTACTGATAAAAATGATTTAAAAGAAAAAATAAGAAAAATTAAATGGTTAAAAACAAATTTATTACTGATGAGTTCTGGAAATTTTCACGAAATCAATTTTAAACAGATTATCCATTCATTGAAATAAGAAATTCTTCGTTATTTTGAGTCTTACTAATTCTATCCTTTATAAATTCCATAGCTTCTAATGGTTTCATGTCATTTAAATATTTTCTTAAAATCCAAATCCTTTGTAATGACTCTTTACTAATTAGTAAATCTTCTCTTCTAGTTCCTGAGTTGACTAAATCTATAGCAGGGTAGATTCTTCTGTTTGCAATATTTCGATCTAATTGTAATTCCATATTTCCAGTACCTTTAAATTCTTCAAAGATAACGTCATCCATTTTCGAACCAGTTTCAACTAATGCAGTTGCAATTATGGTAAGAGATCCACCGTTTTCTATATTTCTGGCAGAACCAAAAAATCTTTTTGGTTTATGTAGTGCATTGGCATCTATTCCTCCGGAAAGAACTTTACCAGTTGCTGGAGCAACTGTGTTATAAGCTCTTGCAAGTCTGGTAATTGAGTCAAGTAATATTACAACATCATGACCACACTCAACTAATCTCTTTGCTTTTGCTAAAACAATATTTGCAACTTTTACGTGCCTGTCAGCGGGTTCATCAAATGTTGAAGCAATAACTTCTCCTTTTACAGACCTTGCCATATCAGTTACTTCTTCAGGTCTTTCGTCAATTAATAAAACAATTTGATATACTTCTGGATGTGATGCAGTTATAGCATTTGCTAATTCTTTTAATAAAATTGTTTTTCCAGTTTTGGGTTGCGCTACAATTAATCCTCTTTGACCTTTTCCTATGGGTGCAAATAAGTCTATTAGTCTGGTCGAAATTGTTTTACTAGCTTTTGCAAGTTCAAATTTTTCTTCTGGAAAAAGAGGAGTTTTATGTTTAAACGAAACTCTATCTCTTACATCTTTTGGGTCAAGATTATTTATTTTTTCTACTTTAACTAGTGGAAAATATTTCTCACCCTCTTTAGGTGGTCTTAGTTGTCCTGAAATTGTATCTCCAGTTTTTAATCCAAATAATTTTATTTGAGATTGAGATACATAAATATCATCTGGAGAGTTTAAATAATTGTAATCAGAGGATCTAATAAAACCATAACCATCTGGCATTACTTCAAGTACTCCTTCGCCTGTAATTACTCCATCTAAATCATATTCTTTTCTCCTAACTTGTTTGTTATGAACAAAACTACTTTTTTGATCTTCTGAAATTTTGTTATTTTTTCTGAAAGGTTTTTTTGAGAACCTCTCTTTTTTATCCGATTTTACTGTTTGAGATTCTTCTTGTTTTTTTTCTACTGATTGCTTATCTAAAATTTCATAGATTAAGTCAGTTTTTTTAAGTTTTTTAAAATTAGATATTTCTAGTTTTTCGGAAATTTCATGTAATTCCGGAAGTAACATTTTTTTTAGTTGTGATATATCATACATAAAATTAGGTTTATTATTAAAATATCAAGGATGAATATAAATTAGAAACACCAACTATAACTGTTAATGTGACACAATGTTACAATAAATAATTGTAAATATTACTACTATATCTAAAAAAATTCATATTTTCTAAAAAAAAAATGTCATGATTCAAAGAGTACAAAGTATATACCTCTTAATTGTTAGTCTTTTTTACTTTTTATATTGGTTTTTTGGTTTTGAATATTATGAAAAAGGATTTTTCATTATTGACAAAAGTTTAGGAAATCTTTCAAATCTTATTTTTTCAATAACATCAACTTTTCCAATTCTTATTTTTATAATTTGTTTGTTTACAATATTTTTATTTAAAAAAAGAAAAATTCAAATTGTCTTATGTAGATTTTCTTTACTAATTAGTATAATAGTTAGTTTATACACTATAATTTATTTTTCATTTTCTTTAAATTATTTATTGGAATCTATGTCTTCAATAATAATGCAAATTCTATTATATGCCGCAATACTCAACCCTTTTATTTGTTCTTTTTTCATTTATTTATCTATTGAAAGTATAATTAATGATGAGAAATTAGTTAGGGGGGATGGGATGATTAGGTAATTATTTTTTAAACTCAACTACTTTCATATTTAAAAGTTTATTCTTGTGAACCTCTAAAGTTATTAATGTTCGAACTTTGTGGATTCCATATTTCCCAATTGCTCCAGGATTAATATGAATTAAATTAAATTTCTTATCATAAATTACTTTCAATATGTGCGAATGACCACAAATAAAAACATCAGGTTTATATTTTTTAATTAATTCTAATGATTTTTTTGTGTATTTTCCTGGATAACCTCCTATATGTATAATTATAACTTTGACTTCTTCACAATTAAAAAAAATATACTCTGGATATTCCCCTCTTATTAAATGGTTATCAATATTTCCATGTACTGCTTTAAGAGAAACATATTTTTTTATTTTATCAATAATATTAATTTCTCCAATATCTCCAGCGTGCCATACTTCATCACTTTTTTTTAAAAAATTAATAACATTGGTATCAATATATCCATGCGAATCTGAAATTATACAAATTTTTTTCATTCTTTAAATCAAATAACTAAATCTAATTTATAATTTTAATGTAAATTTTATAATTTAATGTATAGATATTTAATTGAAATAAAATATAACGGTTCTAAATACTTTGGTTGGCAAGTCCAACCAAATAAACAAACAGTTCAAGGAGAAATAAATAAAAAGATATCAATTATATTATCTTATCCAATAAATGTAATTGGTTGCGGTAGAACAGATACTGGTGTACATGCTCAACAGTTCTTTTGTCATTTTGATTTTGATGAAAAAATAAATTTAAAAGATTTAAAATTTAAGTTAAATAATTTTTTATCATCATCTATTTCAATTATCAATATTCTTTCAGTTAATCCAGATTTTCACTCTAGATTTACTGCTATTTCTAGAACTTATGAATATTGGATCTCTAATGAAAAAAATCCATTTTTATCAGAAAGATCATTGTATCTTATTAAACCACTTGATTTAGGTTTATTTAATTATGGTGCGAGTTTATTGGTTGGCAGGAAAGATTTTTCATCATTTTGTAAAACCAAATCTGATGTTAAAAATAAGATTTGTACTGTCTCAGAGTCAATTTGTTACCGAGCTCAAGACATGTATGTTTTTAAAATTAAATCTAATAGATTTCTTCATAATATGGTAAGATCAATTGTTGGTACTTTAATTGAATTTTCTAACAAAAAAATAACTAAAAATGACTTAATTAACATTATTGATAAAAAAGACAGGACTAAATCAGGTTTTTCTGTTCCTCCCTGGGGTTTATATCTAATGAACGTAGAATATCCAAAAATTGATTTAAATGAAAAAGATATTTGATTTAGAAAATTTCATTAAATCTTTAAAATTTGTAAATCCGTATTTATGGAGCGTTTATTTTACAATTTTTTCATCAATTTTATTTTCAATTTTCTCAGCTGCCAGACCGGTTTTAGTTCAGTTAGCTTTTGATATTTATATTGCTCCTCCATCAAATAATCATAATGCTGTGACGAGTTTTTTTGTAGATAATTTTTCTATATCTTTTTCTTCATTCATGTTAATTATATTTTTGTTTTTGTTTTTAGAAGCATTTATTCAATTTTTTTTTATTTATAAATCTAACTTTATAGCTCAATTAGTTATTAAGGACATTAGAAATGATTTATTTAATAAAATTTTAAATTTTAAAGTTGCATATTTTGATAATACTCCCATAGGAAAAGTTATAACAAGAGTAATTTCTGATATTGAAGCTGTAGGCTTAATGTTTTCCCAAGGTATTTTAAGTATTTTCGGTGATCTTTTTAAGATTTTAATTATTGTAACTTGGATGTTTTTTAGTAATTGGAAATTAGCTATTGTTAGTCTCTCTTTTTTCCCTTTTCTTATATTTTCAACAATTGTCTTTCAAAAGTATATGAAAAAAACTTTTGAAAGAATAAGGGTAGAGATATCAAAATTAAATGTATTTGTATATGAACATATTCTAGGAATCCATATTGTAAAAATATTCAATCAACAAAAAAGGGAGGATATGAAGTTTAAAAATATCAATAAAGATTACACTAATTATAATATTAAATCTGTACTGTATTTTTCAATTTTTTTACCAGTAATTGATATTTTTTCAGCGATTTCTATGGGTTTAATCGTTTGGTATGGTGGCTTTATGATTTTTTCAAATAATTCTGATTTTAGTCATTTTAATACATCTTTAGGCCAGTTAATATCGTTTATATTACTAGTTAATATGTTATTTAGACCCTTAAGGTCAATGGCAGATAAGTTTAATACTCTACAAATGGGTACGGTTGCCTTTTCAAGAGTGTTCAAGTTAATAAATTCAAAAAATAAATTAGAAAAAGAAACAGGTGATAAAAATGAATTATTTTATTCACAACATATTAAATTTAATAAGGTTAGTTTTTCTTATAAAGAAGATGAATTAGTTTTAAATAATATAAATCTTCAAATTGATTCTGGTAAAAGTCTAGCTATAGTAGGGCCAACAGGATCTGGTAAGACAACACTAATTAATTTAATAACTAGATTCTATGAATTAAAACATGGAGATATTTTTATTGGTGATGTAAGTATAAAAAATTTGGATGTTAGTATTTTAAGAAAGAATATTGGTCTTATTTTACAGGATACATTTTTATTTTCAGATACAATTTTTAAAAACATTACTTTTTTTACAAAAAAAACAAAAAAAGAAATAAATTTTATTTTAGATAAAATGGGATTGTTAGATTTTATTAATTCATTTCCGAATGGTTTAGATTATAACATTGGAGAAGGTGGTATTTATTTATCGAATGGTCAAAAACAATTGATATCATTTATAAGAACTTACATAAGTTTTTCCCCAATAATTATTTTTGACGAAGCTACTTCATCATTAGATTCAGAGACTGAGGAATTGGTAAAAAAGTCAATTCGGTTATTAATTAAAAATAAAACCTCAATTATTATTGCTCATCGTCTATCAACTATAAAAAATGTTGACAAAATTATTTTTTTAAAAGATGGTGAAATTACAGAACAAGGCACACATGAAGAACTAATTTTAAAAAAAGGTTTTTATTGGAAATACTATAAGACACAATTAGTTTAAATATTTTTTTAAAACATTGGAAGTGTGTGTCTTCAACTTTTTCATGCTCTCAGGTCTTCCTTCAAAAATTATTTCACCACCTTTGTCGCCTCCATTTGGTCCAAGTTCAATAACCCAGTCAGATGTCTTTATGATTTCCATGTTGTGCTCAATAACAATTATTGTGTTATTTAATTTTAGAATGTTATTAAAGGAATTTAGTAAATTTTTGATATCATGAATATGTAAGCCAGTTGTTGGTTCATCAAAAATCATAATTGTGTTTTGAATTTTTTTATTTAGAAAGGATGCTAATTTTAGTCGTTGCGCCTCTCCTCCACTCAAAGAACTTAAGTTTTGTCCCAATTTAACATAGCCTAAACCGACATTTTTTAGTGTTTTTAGATGTTTTGTAATATTTTCTTTTTCATGTTTGTTAAAAAAGTCTAAAGCAGTTTCAACAGTCATTTCTAAAATATTATATATATTTTTTCCCTTAAATTTAACATTTAATACATCTTTCATATATCTTTTTCCGTTACAGTTTTCACACTTAATTTTTATATCGGACATAAATTGCATATCAATGGAAATAAACCCATCTCCTTTACAATGTTCACATCTTCCTCCAGGCGTATTAAACGAAAAAAATTTAGGTGGCATATTCTTAATTTTTGCATATTTCTGTTCAGAAAATAATTTTCTTATTTCATCAAATCCTTTTATATAAGTTATTAAATTGGATCTACTTGACTTTCCAATTGATCCTTGTTTAACAAATTCAATATTTGAAAATGTATTTTTTTCAAATGAAATATTACTCTTTTGGTTATTGATAAACTTTGTAAATTCAGGGACAAAAATTTCACTTATGAGTGTACTTTTTCCTGAACCACTTACTCCAGTAATTGTTGTTAAAACATTTGTTGGGAATTTAGTTTTTATATTTTTTATATTATTTTTTGACCCCCCCCTCAAGTGTATAAATTCACTTATCGATCTTCTATTTATTGGGCAATCAATTTTCAATTCATTATTTATATATTTTTTTGTATAACTTAAACTTTTATGTTTTGATTTAATATTTCCAGAAAATATAACATTTCCACCTAAATCACCCCCTTTTAAACCTAAGTCAATGACGTAATCGGATGATTTTATTATATCTAAATCATGTTCAACGATTAATACTGTATTTCCAATTTTTTTTAAATTTTCAAGAACAGCTATAAGTTTTGTTTTATCTCTGTCATGTAAGCCAACACTAGGCTCATCTAAAACGTAAAGTGTATCAACTAGTCCTCCTCCAAGGGATTTGGCAATATTAATCCTTTGTGTTTCTCCACCTGAAAGGGTAGATGATTTTCTATTAAGTGTTAAATATTCAAGCCCTAAATCACTTAATAAGTTTAATCTTAATTTAATTTCTTCAAAAATTTTATTTGCAATTTTACCCTCATTTTCGATTAACTTAATTTTTTGAAAAAATAATTTTAATTCAAAAATTGACATTTTGCTCATGTCTTGAATGTTGATTTTTTTGAATTTAATATTTTCAGTTTCTTTTTTCAATCTTCCTCCTTTACAATTTGGGCAAGTAGTTCTTCCCCTGTACCTTGAAAGCATAACTCGATATTGTATTTTATATGACTTGCTTTCAACCATTTGAAAAAATTCATTTATTCCTTTATAGTCTTTGTTTCCTTCCCAAATTAATTTTTTCTCATCGTTAGTTAGTTCAGAATATTTTTTTTCAACTGATATTTTATTTTTTTTTGCAAATGATAAAAGTTGTTTCTTCCACTTAACTGTAGACGGATATTTCCATGGTATAATAGCGTCATTTTGTAGACTCAATTCATTATTTGGAATTACTTTTGATTCATCAATTCCAAGAATATCACCGTAACCATGACATAATTCACAAGCTCCATAGGGGCTGTTAAAATTGAAAGTATTGATATTTGGTGTGTCAATTACTTTACCATTAAGTTCAAGTCTTTTATTAAATCGTTTTAACAAAGTTCCATAAGATGTGAATAATTCACAGACGCCAGAACTAGATTTGAAAATAATTTCACATGATTCTGTAATTAAGTCTTCAACAGATTTTTTTCTTCTTATTATTTGCCTGTCGACAATTATATTAATTTTTTTATTTTCTATTTCATTAAATGTTATTTCAGAAATCTTTTTAATTTTTTTATTAATTAAAATTCTTGAAAAACCTATTTTTTTTATTTGGTTATAGTGCTCTTTGACACAATTTTCTATTGGAAATGTCAATAATATTTTTGTTCCAATTTCTAAAGTGTTTATATAATCAACTACATCCTTAGGGGAATTTTTTTTAACTAAATTTTTTGTTAGTGGACAATAAATTTTTCCTAGTTTAAAAAATAAAATTTTAATAAAATCATAAATTTCTGTTGCTGTACCCACTGTTGACTTTGGGTTGTTTATATTATTTTTTTGATTAATTGCAATAGCTGGACAAATACCTTTAATATAATCAACTTCAGGTTTTTTATGTTTGTTAAGAAATTGTTTAGCATATGTTGAAAGTCCCTCCAAGTATCTTCTTTGACCCTCTGCAAAAATTGTATCATATGCTAAAGATGATTTTCCAGAACCACTAAGTCCAGTAATGACAACAAGTTTTCCTCTTGGGATAGTGACATTTATATTTTTAAGATTATTTAGCCTTGCACCTTTTACAATAATATTATCTTTAATAGATGGTTTTTTTTCACTTAGATTCATTAAGAGATAATATTAAATAATTTTTCAGAAATTAAATAACCAAATCCTAACAATAGAGGATAAATAAAAAATAGCCAAAAAATATCTTTTATATTTTGTGATTTTAGTGCCTCAATAAAGCTACCTTTTTCTATAATTATATTTGAAAAATTATACCAGGTGTTGAAATTAAAGAATCCTGCAATTGTATTTGAAATTATTGCAGTTAATAAAATAATTACACCAATAAAATATAATTTTGTCATTTTTGTAAATTTATTAATAAATTTCTTTTTTGTAAATATACAACTTGTTATAGTTTTTAAAATTTTGTAATTTAGTTAAAAATTAATTGCCTATCGAAACATATCTACTTGTTAAATAATTTATTAACTAATAAATGATAGATATGTTTATTTCAAAAAAAATAGATGATAAAGAAGTATTATCTTCATATATAAATGGAAACGAATCTGCTTTAAATGTTCTTATTGATAGGCATAGATCAAGAATTTTTGGCTTTATTATTTCTAAAGTTAAAAATGTTGAAGTGGCTGAGGATATTTTTCAGGATGCTTTCATTAAAGTCATAAATACTATTAAAAAAGGAAAATACAATGAACAAGGTAAGTTTATTGTTTGGGTAATGACAATTACTCATAATTTAATTATGGATTATTTTAGAAAACAAAAGAAAAGAAGATTTATAAAACCTACAAATGATTTTAATGTCTTTGATGTTCTAGGAAACGGAGAATTAAATATTGAGCAAAAAATTGTAAAAGAACAAATTTTAAGTCAAATTAAATTATTGAAAGACGAATTACCAATTGAGCAGAGAAAAATTCTTGAAATGAGGTATTACTCAAAAATGAGTTTTAAGGAGATTTCTGAAAATTGTAATATAAGCATCAATACTGCTTTAGGCAGAATGCGTTACGCAATAATTAACTTGAGAAAGATTATTCAAAAAAAAGGAGTTAGCATTAATTAAATATATAATTTATTTTTTTATATTTCTACCATGTATTTATAGATGGGTAAGAAAATTGAGTAGTGTTTTCCATTTTGATTTGATATCCTTGTCCTGGAACCATATTTCCTATTGAATTCAATCCAAATTCTGGCCAATAAACATTGCCTAATCCATTTTTTAATATTCTCAAAGGGCCGTCATTTGTTACAATAGAATTCATCATGTCAACTGTATTAGCATCTTCTGGATGTAAATAGCCAATTAAGTTCCATCCCTCATCAAATGAAATCGGTGTATCAAAAGGAATCAGACTTCCTTCAACTGTTATTTGATTGAAAGAATTCATTTTAACTTGATAGCCTTCACCAATAATTAAATCTCCTATAGAATTTAAACCAAAAAGAGGCCAATAAACATTTCCATTTTCATCTTTTATTATTTCTATATCATTAACAACTGAATTAAATACAGATTCAATATTTGTATTTTCAGGGTTTATATATGTAGATATAATAGACCAGCCTTCATTTAAATTAATAGTTTGACTAAAACTGCATTCTATAGATTCTACATCAAACTCAAAATATTTCATGCAATTGTTTGAGTCTTTAACTAATAAAGTATAGTTTCCAGAGGAAAGTTGGGAAATGTTTTTTGAGTTTGATGAAAAGTTATTTGGGCCACTCCATTCATATAAATATTCATCACCAACATTAAATGGAGTTCCTCCATTAACTTCAACAGAAATCGATCCATTATTTTGATTAGAACATTCATCATTAATAATCGGAATTAAAGATAAAATTTCTGAGGGCTCAGAAATTGAAATACTATTAATTTCGCTTTGATTTCCTAACGCATCAATTACATAAACTAAATAACATCCAGCTGGCAATTCACTAATATTGTTCATTTGAGCTTCATTTTCATTAAATTCTCCATCACAGTTGTCATCAGAAAAAATAAATGGTCCTATGAAGTAATTACCAGAAGATAGTGGGTCAACAATTGGAGGGTTATCAGTGATATTTCCATTATTTATTGCTTCATTAATTTCTTCAAGATTGTTAAAAGGAACTCCCCCTGATATTCCAGGTGGGATCCAGGCAATTCGACCCTTCAGGTCACCAAAACACAGATTCAAATCAGAATTGCCTTCTAAAGAAATATAAAATTCGGAAGAGTTATTATTTAAAGAAAATGAATTTAGGTTATTTTTTTCAATAGAATTAATAGAGTCTAATTTTTGTGAAAAAATAAAAGAAAATAACAGGATCAATAATATGAGTATTTTGGGTCTCATAAATAAAATCTTTAAAAACAATTAGACTAAAACTTCATTATAAATTTAAACAATTTAATTGATAATATTTTTTTTGTAACAACGTTTAAGTTTAAAAATATATGCTTATGGAAAAAACTTTTACAAAAAATCAAATAAATAATCTCAATATCTTTTTGAGTAAAGAATTAGATATAGTAGAAAAAAAAATAATTTTAAATAATAAATCAAAAGCACAAACAAAAAAAAATATTTTAGATTATTCGAAGAGCGCCTCTTTTTTAATTAATAAATCAAAATTATTTATTTTAAACTAATAACTAATTTATTTTTCTGAAACAGAACTTATGAATAAAAAGGAAAAAGTAAAGTTCATTATTTCAAAATTAGAAGAGTTATATCCAACTACGCCAATACCATTAAAACATAAGGATCCATTTACTCTTTTAATTGCAGTGTTGCTCTCTGCTAGATGTACGGATGAGAGGGTAAATCAAGTAACACCAATTCTTTTTGATAAGGCCGACTCTCCTAAAAAAATGTTAAAGCTTAAAATTGATGAAATAAAACAAATTATTAGACCATGCGGACTGTCCCCTCAAAAATCTAAAGCTATTTATAATTTATCAAAAATTTTAATTGAAAAACATAATGGATTGGTACCTAAAAGTTTTGAAGATTTAGAGTTTTTACCAGGTGTTGGTCACAAAACTGCATCTGTTGTGATGTGCCAAGCATTTAATATTCCAGCTTTTCCTGTTGACACCCATATATTTCGTTTAATTAAAAGATGGGGTTTGAGTAAAGGAAAGACTGTGAAAAAAATAGAGGAGGATTCAAAGAAAATTTTTCCAAAAAAATTGTGGAGTAAATTACACTTACAAATAATTTTTTTTGGTAGAGAATATTGTCCTGCAAGAACTCACGATTCTAGCAATTGTCCTATTTGTAGCATTGTTAATAACAAGTCAATTAATAAAATTAAATAAAGTTATTTTTTAATTAAATTAGTTAAAAATAATTTTCTATGTTAAAACTAAAAGAAGGTCAAAAGGCACCAATTTTCTCTGCTAAAAATCAAAATGGAAATAATATTTCATTAACTCAATTTTTAGGAAAAAAAGTTGTTTTATATTTTTACCCTAAGGATAATACTCCTGGATGTACAGCTCAAGCTTGTAATTTATCTGAAAATATTGATAATTTGAAAAAGAATGGTTTTATTGTTTTAGGAGTTAGTCCTGATAGTGAGAAATCACACTTAAAATTTATATCTAAATATAATTTGTCATTTGATTTAATCGTCGATGAATCAAAAAGTATTTGTAAGCTATATGGTGTTTGGGGCCCTAAAAAGTTTATGGGAAGAGAATATGATGGAGTTCATAGAACAACTTTTTTAATCGATGAGAATGGTTTAATTGATAAAATAATTACAAAAGTGAACACAAAAAATCACACAGAACAAATTTTATAATTATGAAAAAAGATAAGGACATAAAATTACAAGCTCTTAAGCTTGCTATGGAAAAAATTGACAAAACCTACGGAAAGGGTTCAATTATGAAGTTAGGTGATATGACTATTGAAAAAGTAGATTCAATATCAACAGGTTCAATTTCTATAGATGCTGCTCTCGGTGTTGGAGGTCTTCCTAAAGGAAGAATTATTGAAATATTTGGTCCAGAATCGTCCGGTAAAACTACACTAACAATACATGCTATCGCAGAATGTCAAAAAAGCGGAGGTATTGCAGCTTTTATTGATGCCGAACACGCTTTTGATAGAATTTACGCTGAAAATTTAGGTGTTGATATTGATAATTTAGTTATATCTCAACCTGATAATGGAGAACAAGCTCTAGAAATAGCTGATAATCTTATAAGATCAGGTGCTATAGATTTAATTATTATTGACTCTGTAGCAGCGCTTACACCAAAAAGTGAAATTGATGGTGAAATGGGTGATGCTTCAGTTGGTGTTCAGGCAAGATTAATGTCCAAGGCCTTGAGGAAAATGACAGCCAGTATTAGTAAAACAGGAGCAACTTGTGTTTTTATTAATCAATTAAGATCAAAAATAGGAGTTATGTTTGGTAATCCTGAAACTACAACTGGTGGTAATGCATTAAAATTTTACTCATCTGTTAGAATTGATATTAGAAGAAGTACTCAACTAAAGGACGGTGAAAAAATTCTTGGAAATAGAACTAAAGTTAAAATTGTTAAAAATAAAATTGCACCCCCATTTAGAAGAGCAGAATTTGATATTGTTTATGGTAAAGGTATCTCAAAAACTGGCGAAATTATTGATTTAGGGGTTGATAACAATATTATTGAAAAAAGTGGTTCTTGGTACAGTTATAATGGAACAAAATTAGGTCAAGGAAAAGAGTCAGTTAAAAATTTATTAATTGACAATCCTGAATTAATGTCTGAATTAGAAACAAAAGTAAAAGAGGTTATTGAATAATTTATAAGTATTGAAGTATAATTTTTTATTTTTTTTATTATTTTTTTTATCTAGTTGTGTTAAAAACAATAAATCTTTTTTTGATAGCAATAATTCTACCGAAATAACAAAAAATAATTTTGACTTCTTTTTAAAAAATGGAAAGTTTGATTCGGCCAGAGATTACATCGATAGTATATTTAGTATAAGATCAACTGATTTAGATGTTTTAAAAAAAAGAGGAGAAATTTATTTCTTATTAAATAATTTTGAAATTGCTGAGTCTTCTTGGCAAAATTGTTTACTTCTTGATTCTAGTGATGTAGTGTGTCATGAAAAGTTAATTGCTCTATATTGTGGTTTTGAAAATTTAAAAAATAATGATTGTAATTACATATTAGAAAAAACTCTTATTTTAAATCCAGATAATCAAATAGCTTCTTATTTTAAAGCTAAAAGGTTAGTTGAGATAAATAAAAAAAATGAAGCAATTATTTTATATAAGAATTTATTAGAAAAAGATTTTAAAAATATTAGAGTTATGTATGAACTGGCTCAATTATATGATACCAATTTTCAATCTGAAATTTATTAT
>Ga0160422_10000849_pt1 | contig 18750 bp, 16 predicted proteins | sample Fk160mmetaG_FD_108192 | JGI IMG/M metagenome (GOLD analysis project Ga0160422, IMG submission 108192) | Marine microbial communities from the Central Pacific Ocean - Fk160115 60m metaG | ecosystem: Environmental > Aquatic > Marine > Oceanic > Photic zone | place: The Central Pacific Ocean... | reverse complement strand
CTCCCTCAGCTTCCAATTTTTCAATTTTTGTTATTGCATTTATTAATCCCATATCTAAAGCCTCCTTAGCATTATATTTACGACATAAAAACCAAATCTCTTTAGCTTTTTTGGGGCCTACAACTCTTGATAAATATCCTGATCCAAAGCCTCCATCAAAACTTCCTACTCTTGGACCTGACTGACCAAAAATTGCATATTCAGAAGCAATACTTAAATCACATATAAGATGTAAAACTTGTCCTCCACCGATAGCAAACCCAGGAACTAAAGCAATGACTACTTTAGGAATACTTCTAATTATTTTTTGTAATTCAAGCACATTTAACTTTTCATTACCATTTTTATCACTATATCCTTTTTCTCCCCTAACACTTTGATCACCCCCTGAACAAAAGGAAAATATTCCTTTTTTATCCGGTCCAGCCCCAGTGAAAAGGACAACACCAATTTTTTCATCATACTTAACATTATTAAAAGCATCTATCAATTCATCAACTGTTTTTGGTCTAAATGCATTCCTTTTCTCAGGTCTATTAATTGCTATCCTTGCTATTCCTTCGTCATTTTTGTGAAATAAAATATCATCATATGATTTGCAATTATTCCAAATTAAATTACTGTTACCTGGTAAAATTTTCATTTTTTATTTAAAATTCAAACTTATTTTTTTTGATGAACATAATTTAATATATCCTTCCTTTGAGTAGCTTCATAATCAACATCAATATTTACTTTAATGATAGCTGACTTTTGAATATTAAAACTCCATTCAAATGCCTGTTTTAATTTTGAAAGATTACAAACACATTGGTAAGGAATATCATAAGTTTCTGCGAGTTTTTGCCAATTGATATTTTTTGACATTATGAATAATTTATCTAGATCACTTTTGGATAGGGTGTTTTTATATAATTTATTAAAAATATTTCCTCCATTATTGTCTATTAAAAGAACAGTTAATTTTACTTCATTAGATTTTTCAATCAACCAACCATTGATATCATGTAAAAAAGCTAAATCCCCAGTTACTAAGAGTAAATTATTTGTAACTCTAGCAATCCCTAATGAAGTAGATAAAGTTCCATCAATACCTGAGGCCCCTCTGAAACTAAAGCATCTTCTCAAGAACAGATCACTTCCCGAGTAAGTGAGCCAATCTCTGATAGGACTACTAGCTGATAACATTATAGGGAAATTAGAGGGCCATATTTTTGGGACTAAATAAGCTAAGGAACATTCTGTTATTTGATCACCAATAGATAAGTTTGCATTAAGAAATTGTTTTATTCTCTCTCCCTCTGAAATCATTGAGCAAGCTAATTTGCTCAAAGGTCTTTTTTGAATATAATTTGATTTTCTTTTAATAAGAGTATTAACAAATGCGTTTAATCCAAATTCGTACTGAATTGATTTACGAGTTGGATCTAGATCTCTCGAATCATTTTCTTTAATGAGAAATTGTTTTCCTTCAAATTTATTAAGAAATTCATATAAATATAAAGAGGAGGAAATAGGACCAATTCTCAATAATTGATCACATTTTATAAAAAAGGAATCATTGGAAATGATAAATTCCCAGTATTCAATTAGACCTCTTAAGTCTGCATCAATCCCTGAAACAGGATCAGCGAAAACAGGCCAACCAGTCATTTTCTGTAATTTTCTTAGAGAGAAATTAAATTTCGACAAATCATTACTAGATCCTCTATATGGACCAACAATAATTATTCCCGGATCTGATAAATTTATCTCTTGAAAGATATTGTTTGGATTCATGTTTTCATTATTAATTTCTTGTATTTCCCAACATTTAATTTTATTTTTGATTCCTTGAAAGTCAAAAATTTCAAAAACCTTTTTTATGTTTTCTCTAGAAATATCAAGTGGCTTTTCAAAAGGGATATTCAGATGAATAGGACCTGTAGATAAATTATTTCTCTCAAAAATTCTATTCATTAAATCATCAATTTCGTAATCTTCCGCCAAATGTAATCCATCTAAATTGGTAGTATAACTAGTCTTACATGAAGAAATTAAAAAATCCTCTTGATTTACGGTTTGATTTGATCCACAATTTTTCAACCTGAGAGGTCTATCTGCCGTTAAAAAAATAATCTTTTGACATGATTTATCAGCTTCTACAGATGAAGGCAATAAATTAGCGACTGCAGTTCCTGAAGTTGTTATTACAACTGTCAACTTGCCTAAAGCTGTTGATATTCCGAGAGCATGAAATCCTGCAGATCTCTCATCTATACAATTAAATAATTTTATTTTTCCTCTTTTAAATAGTTCTCCTGCAGCTATCGCTAAAGGAGCTGATCTACTTCCTGGGCAAACAATAAAATACTCAGCTCCAATTTCTGCAAGAAAATATAATATTTTTAAACTTTTTAAAAAGTTTTTACTATCTTTTTTAAATGTCATAATCTATATATGCGCTCTAGAAAATTAATCATAAAAAGCTTTTTTTAAGATATGGTAAATCAATCAAAGAGAACAACTTCAATTAAGGAATTAAGAAACCTATTAATTTGGGTTCTACTTGCACTAATTATACGATGGCAGGTGGTGGAGCCAAGATGGATTCCATCAGGTTCAATGCTTCCAACACTTCAAATACGAGATAAAATTTTAGTTGATAAGTTAACTTATAAATTTATCAATAAGGATAATTTATCAGAACTTAAGGATAAAATTATTGTTTTTAAAGCTCCTGATCAACTTGTTGATGCGGGTTATGAGGCTGATACAGCATTAATCAAAAGAGTAATTGGTATCCCTGGTGACAAAATAGAAATCAAAGAGGGTAATCTTTATGTAAATGATAATATTCAAGGTAAATATTCTTTTGACAGCGATATTAATTACTCAATGGGTCCTCTTGTTATCCCCAATGAAAGCTTGTGGGTGATGGGTGACAATAGAAATAACAGCTTAGATTCTCATATATGGGGGGTTCTACCTTTTAAGAAGGTAATTGGCAAGGCGATCTTTAGATACTGGCCTTTAGTCAATTTTGGTCCAATAAGTTCTCCCGAAATTAATAATTTTAATTAGCTGCTGCGTGCTATTGTAGATTCATAAAGGAGAAAATAAATGTTTAATCCTGAATTTCTCGCCACAGAAAATAATGATCCAAATGAAGGTAATGATTTAATTCAATATCTTCAGAAACAATCTCCGGAAGTCCTACAAAGAGTGGCGAAATCAGCAAGTGAAGATATTCAAGAAATTATCAGACATAACGTTCAAGGATTATTGGGCATGCTCCCCTCCGATCAATTTGATGTCAAAATTACATGTTCTAAGGATAATATTGCAAATTTACTTTCTTCTGCAATGATGACTGGTTATTTTTTGAGGCAGATGGAACAACGTAAAGAATTGGAACAAACACTCGTAAATGACGATAATATGTCAGTTGATATGGATTAGTTTTAAATCCTACATTTCAGTATTTTCAGGTATAACTTTTAACTCATAAAGTTTTTTATAGATTGAACCAAGGAATTTATCATCTTCGGTCTCACTATCCCATTTTTCTTTTCTAATTTTTTCCAGTAATATATTACAATCTTTTTCACTAAACAGAACAGGTGAAAGATAATGAGCTGACACTAAATATCTCATCTCTTTCAAATCTTTAATCTTTATCAACCATTCAAGTAAAAGCTTTTTAGATCTTGGGAAAATAAGTTTCTTTAAAACTGGGGCAATTTGTATTTTTGCTTTATCATCCCCAATAAGTTTTTTTGTTGAATCTTCCCAATTTTCATCCCATAAGAACGGATAAATTCCAAAATGTGATCTTTTATTTCTAAGTCCTTTTTTGAAAGCATATTTTAAGACATGATTTAAAGCTGGTATTTTTAATCTTCCAGGTCTTAAATAAGAAGCAAACAAAACTAAACGAACCCAACCTTTTCTTCTATTCTCTGGGGAATCTATCAAAGCCTGATCTCCTCTATCCCTTGAATGAAATAATAATGGTGTTGGATCAGAATCGAAAATTTCTGGAGGATTATTATCAATGCCTACAATAACATCAGTGACATTGAGGGTTCCGCTAGGTTTATGAAAGCAACTAAATTCCTGAAACCGACCTAATCCTATGTTTATGGGACCAATTGAATGCCACTCAAGGATATTTTTATAAGGGAAACCATCATCATCAAGAATTTTAGTTCTATTTTTTGGAATACCTAAAAATGTTAAAGGCAGATTTATGGGGAAACTCCATTGACCAGGGCATACCCAAATTTCAGCATCCTTAAAAATGCGTATTAGAGCAGGCAAGCCTATTTTATGTTCTAAACCAGAAGCAGTTGGTAATATTATTGCTTTTATTTGACCATATGATTTTACAAGTTTATCTAATTGACAAATTAATTCCTTTGTTGGGGGCAGAGGATTTATCAAAATCAATCCATCATTTACTTTTATAACAGTCATTCTTATTGGTACCGCGACATAATAAATTCCCTGTATTTGTTCTAAAGACCAGATTTCATTTGGTATTAATTCCTTACAAATTGTATTTTTAGATCCATACGGATAAAGTGGAAATAATGGCCACCAATTCCATTTCTTGTTTTTAATTTCTTCTAACATTTTTTATTTTGAGGATTGCAATAATCTCTTAACTTTAAAAATCCCATATCTTGGAGCGAATAAAAAAGCAAATAGAAAAATAAAAGTCTGGACTAGAACAATTGATCCTCCAGTCTCAATATCAAACCAATAGCTCAGGTAAATACCTAAAACACTAGAAACAATACTACTAAAAATAGAAATTATTGACATCTTATCAAACTCATCAGTCAGTAAATAAGCTGTAGCTCCAGGAGTAATCAACATCGCTACAACTAAAACGATTCCTACAGTTTGTAAACCTACAACTGCTGCTAGAGATAAGCAAGTTAGCAATAAATAATGTAGGAATAATACATTTATGCCAACTGTTTTTGCATGTCTAGGATCAAAACAATAGAGCATTAGATCTTTTCTGAATATAGATAGAAGTAAAACCACTAATAAAGATATAATAATTGTTTGTTTTATATCAGATAAAGAAATTCCCAATGGACTCCCAAAAAGAATATGCATCAGATCGATATTACTTTTAATTTTTGAAACAAGCACAATACCCAAAGCAAAAAAACCAGTAAAAACAAGTCCAATTACAGTATCCTCTTTAACTCTAGATTTTTGCTTGATAAAACCAATTAAGGCAACAGAACCGACTCCAAAGATGAAGGCCCCTAAAGAGAACGGTACACCTAACGCGTATGCTACAACTACACCCGGCATTACTGCATGTGATACAGCATCACCCATTAAAGCCCAACCTTTAAGCGTTAAGAAACTAGATAAAAGTCCACAAACAGATGCCACTAAGGCGCTTATTAATATAGCCCTTCTCATAAAGTCATGAGATAAAGGTTCTGTAATAAATGAACTTAAATCAATTGAAAGAAAAAATTCCATTCATTATCTGTTAATAAAAAGATTAAGATTCAGGTCCAAACAAGAAATCTGGAGACATTCCTCCAAATGTACTCGTGATATTTTCAGGGGTAAATACTTCAGAAGTATCTCCATATGCTACAACTGTTTTATTTATTAGAAGAACCAGATCACAAAATTCTCGAACATGTATCATATCGTGAGTAGATAGTAAGATCGTTTTACCTTCATTTTTAAATTGGATAAATAATTCAGAGATAAGCTTTTCAGTTCTAATGTCAACTCCAGAGAAAGGCTCATCTAGCAACAACACAGTTGCTCTTTGAGCTATAGCTCTTGCTAAAAATGTTCTTTTTCTCTGTCCTCCTGATAAATTCCCAATAGGAGTTTGAGAAAATTTAGTCAAATCAACTCTTTCAATAGCATTCTTAACAGCTTGAATATCAGATTCTCTAGGTGATCTAAATATATTCATTGAACCATATCTACCCATCATTACAATATCCCAAACATTAACAGGAAAATCACTATCTATCCCTTCATTTTGGGGAACGTATGCTACTGTTTGATCCCTTTGAGCTGATTTTAAAGACTCTCCATTTATCCTTATTTTTCCTTTTGAAACATTTACAAAACCAGTAAGAGCATTAAAAAAAGTTGTTTTTCCTGCTCCATTCATTCCAACCAAACCACAAATTTGACCTTCTTTTAACTTTAAAGTTGCATCATATAAAGCGACTTTACCGTTGTAATCAACACAAATATTTTCAGCTTCAATTCTGTATTTTTGGAATTCCATAAATTTAATTTTTAATACTTGTTCTAAATGCTTTTTTTATGAGAGTTAAATTATGATTGAGCAAATTCAAGTAAGAATTTGCAGGACCATCTTCACTTGAGAGAGAATCAACATAAAGATTACCTCCAAATCTCGCGCCAGATTCCCTCGCTACTGTTAATTGAGGTTCTGAACTAACAGTACTTTCACAAAATACTGCAGGGATTTCATTTTCCTTTACTAAATTGATAACTCTTGCCATTTTTTTAGGAGTAACTTGACTCTCTGCATTAACTGGCCAAAGGTAGGCTTCTTTCATCCCATAATCCTTTATTAAGTATGAAAATGCTCCTTCACAACTTACTAGAAACTTCTTCTTTTTCTCTAATGTATTAAGAAAAAGTGAAAAATCTTCATCTATTTTTGATAATTTATTTTTATAAACCCTTCCATTTTCTTCAAAGATATTGCTTTTACTAGGTTCTAATTCTGAGAGTACTTTAACAAGTGTTTCTATATATATTTCACCTCTCTTAGGAGAAATCCAAGCATGTGGATTAGGCTTCCCTTTGTATACATCCTCATCTATGAGTATTGGATCTAAATAATCGGCAATTGTTACTCTTTTAACGTCTAAATTTGTAATAAATTTTTCAGCCCACAATTCAAATCCAAAACCATTGTCAATGAAGAGGATCGCTTTAGATCCTCTTATTAGATCACTTGGAGTGGTCTGATAACCATGTACTTCAATGCCGGGTTTAGTAATTGACTTAACAACAAATTCATTGCCAGCAATATTCTGAACAATATCTTTCAGTATTGTAAAGCTTACTAAAAGTAGTTTTTTATCTTCATTTTCAGATTTTTTTGAATTCTTACATGCAGTTAGGTTTAGGCACAATAGTATTGTTAAACACAAAAATAGAAACTTTTTCATAATTTATCAATTATAAATTCAACTGAACTTAAACATAAAAGGACTCCTGAATTCAGTAATCAATGATTTCCAATTAATTTTTTCATTTTTGAAAGCATTTTCGACTATCTTATCACTGTTTGACTTTATGAATTCTAAATCAATCTCGGAAACTCCTTTACTGATTGCCATGAAATCAGCCAATGACCTTGAAACCACTCTTGTTAAATAAGCTGCACTTATAGCCTGCATTGATCCTGCAATTAGCCAATTAGGACCGTGGAATTTAGATAAATTCAAAAGGGTCTGTCCACTCCATTCCACTACACCTTGAGCGATTGCTGTTTTAATTATTTGTTTAGAGACTGTTTCTAATATTTCAGGAGACCAATCACAATTCCATGTTTGTTTAATTTCTTTGATCATAAGAGAATTTAAAATTGTCATAGACATTACATCTATTGATGGGATTGGTGAAGCGAAAACAGAAGCCGCTACAAGTAGTTGATTTTTCCTCTGAATTTCTTTTAATTTAATTCTACGAATACTCTCTATTTCTGATTGCCATGAAGTATGTAATTTCTTCAGTTGTCTAATTTTTGAATTCTCAATATTTTTCCTAGAATTAAAAGTAAAATTTCTAAAATTCAGTGGAACTCCCTCAAGTTTATCGGAGTTTATTTTGTAATAGATTATTTTATTACTAAAACTTTGTGGTATTTCTGATTTAAATTCCTCTAAGTTTTTTTTATCTATAAGACATTCATCGTATGAAATTAACAACCATGTAGGCATGTCTTGAGGGATTTTCTTTAATAATAAAAGTGCTTTTGCAGATAAAGGAAGATTTATATGTGAGACAATTGCTTCATTTTCTAATAAATAATGTGGAATTTCCTTTTCAACAGTTAAGGAAGGAATTGTATTAAAAACTTTTAATTGATATCTATTTTTGAATAAATATTTATCTAATAATTTTTTGTAATCAATTTCTTTTTTACCACCAATAAGGGAAATTCTTTGATTCACTATTTTTTCTAAAACATTATCAAATTCTTTTTTTCTTTTTAAATTGTCTTTTTTTAATAAATTTTGATCGTCAAGTTCTTTAAAAAATCTCAGATCATTTTCACATAACTCTATCCAACCATTAAGGTCCTTAGGTTCCTTAAATTTTGGAACTTTTTCTCTTAAATAAAAATAACCAAGACAAAAAATAAAAATAAATCCGAAAGATCCTCCCGCGAAACTAAAAATATCGCTAATAAACCACTCTCCAAATCCCACTAGAAACAACAAAATTAATATGTTTTTTTTTGGAAACCGTATAAAGTTTCCTAGAAAGTTTTGTTTACTAATGCCAATCAAAATTCACTTCGATTCTAATAATACTTTAGTCCAAATACTTTAGGAAAAAAAGCAAATTAATAACTCTTTAAGTATTTTTAAAAATTTTCCGGACTTTTTGGAATACTTCTTCGTATTTGATGCTAAATTGATATCTTATCGAAATATATTTTTAAGATCTAATTAAGATGGCTAATTCCAATTACGAAAACAATCAAAGTCAAAAAAACTTTGGAGCAAATAACAATAGATCTAACTTTAAAAATAGATATGGGAGTAATAGAGAAGGGGGAGGTTTCAGAATTCGCTTAAGTGATAATGAGATGTCAGCTGCAAAAAGAATTCAAGAATACTTTCAACTAAAATCTACCGTGGCAGTATTGGGTTTTTCTGTAAGAACATTAAGTGAAATCATTAAAGATGAAAAGTTCAAAGAAGCATTAGATAAAATTTCCCAAACCAATAGAAATACTCAAATTAAAAATAATTTTCCCCCTAAAGAAAACATAACTCATACGAATCCCGATCCTTTTGCTAGGCCTATTAAACAAGATAAAGGAGATAATAAGAATATTGAGAATGGAGATGAAAATTAAAAAAAGGATTCTTTCTGGGGTCCAGCCCACTGGAGATTTACATCTTGGGAATTGGCTTGGAGCAATTAAAAATTGGGTCGACTTACAAGAGACTCACGAAACTTTTCTGTGTGTTGTTGATTTACATGCAATAACAACAAAATATAACCCAGAAAAACTTTATGAAAATACCTTATCAACAGCTGCTCTCTACCTAGCCTGTGGAATCAAGCCTGAAAAATGTTCTATTTTTATCCAAAGCCAAATTCCTGCTCACGCAGAATTAGCTTGGATCTTAAATTGTTTAACACCTATGAATTGGATGGAGAGAATGATTCAATTCAAAGAGAAATCAATTCAACAAGGAAATAACGTATCAATTGGTCTATTTAATTATCCGATATTAATGGCTGCAGATATTTTGTTATACGATGCAGACTTTGTGCCAGTGGGAGAAGACCAAAAACAACATCTTGAACTAGCAAGAGATATTGCCCAACAAAGAGTAAATACTGAATTTGGGAATGGATCTTGCATTTTAAAAGTACCAAAATCAATTATTATGAAAAACGGCTCAAAAATAATGAGTTTACAAGATGGGTTAAGAAAAATGAGCAAAAGCGACCCAAACGACAATAGCAGAATTAATTTGCTAGATAGTGCTGATATAATTACAAAAAAGATTAAGAGAGCCAAAAGTGATAGTTTTAGTGGAATAGAATTTAATAACGATTCCAGGCCTGAATCCAAAAATTTACTTATGATTTACTCAATTTTGAATGGTAGGGAAATAAAAGATTTAGAAAGAGAATTCAGCGATATAGGATGGGGAATATTTAAAAAATTAGTATATGAACAACTTATCGAATCATTAAAACCTATCCAAGAAAAATATAAATTACTTATTGACGATCCGCACCAAATCAATAAGATACTTTTAGATGGGAAAGAGAAAGCACAAGAAGTAGCTAATAAAACTCTTAAAAGAGTTAAAACTAAACTAGGTTTTTTTGATTTGGATTAGAAAACATGCCAGAGTTTACATTACAGGATGGTTCTAAAAAATTATTTGATAAATCGGTAACCATAATTGATATTGCAAAAAGTATAAGTTCAAGTTTAGCTAAAGCGACAATTGCTGGTAAGGTCAACAATAAATTAATTGATGCGACCATCCCAATTAATTATGATGCAAAGGTTGTCTTAATAACATCTAAAGATAAAGAAGGTATAGAAATAATAAGACATTCTTTTGCTCATCTAATTGGACATGCAGTTAAGCAAATATACCCTAGGTCAAAAATGGCTATTGGCCCTGTAATAGATGATGGATTTTATTATGACATTCAATCCGAACAAAGCTTTACGCCGGAGGATCTTATAAAAATAGAGAAGAGAATAAATAAATTAATTAAACAAAATTATAATGTTGAAGTAATACCAGTCTCAAAAAAAGATGCTATTGAGACATTTAAAGAGAGAGATGAAATATTTAAACTTAGAATAATAGATGGGATTGATGATAATGAAACGATCAATCTCTACAAACATCAAGAATATATTGATATGTGTAGAGGCCCTCATGTTCCAAATACTAAGCATTTACGACATTTTAAATTGACGAAATTATCTGGATCTTATTGGCGGGGCAATAGTGATAATGAGGCATTACAAAGAATTTATGGTACTGCATGGGGAGAGAGTAAAGATCTTGAAAGTTTTCTTAAACGAATAGAAGAATCAGAGAAAAGAGATCATCGCAGATTGGGGAAAAGACATGATCTTTTTCATATTCAAGAAGAATCTCCTGGCATGATATTTTGGCATCCTAACGGGTGGATGATTTACCAAATTCTTGAGAAGTATATAAGGGAAGTTTTAATTAGAAATAATTACCTTGAGATAAAAACTCCTCAAGCTGTAGATAAGTCACTTTGGGAGAAATCAGGTCATTGGGATAAATTTAGAGATGATATGTTTACTACTGCATCTGAGAACAGAACTTATGCTATAAAACCAATGAACTGTCCTTGTCACGTACAGATTTTTAATCAAGGTTTAAAAAGTTATAAAGATCTTCCTATACGTTTAGCAGAATTTGGGTCATGTCATAGGAATGAACCCTCTGGCTCTCTTCATGGCTTAATGAGAGTAAGAAATTTCACACAAGATGATGCTCATATTTTTTGTACTGAGGAACAAATACAAGATGAGGTCTCTAACTTTATTGATCTTGTATTTGAAGTGTATAAAACATTTGGATTTGAAGATATCATAATCAAACTATCAACGAGGCCTGAGAAAAGAGTAGGTAGTGAAGAAATATGGAATAAATCCGAGGAGGCTCTGACTAAGGCTCTTAATGATAAGAATTTAAATTGGAAGCTTCAACCTGGAGAGGGTGCTTTTTATGGTCCAAAAATTGAGTTCTCCCTTAAAGATTGCCTAAACAGAATTTGGCAGTGCGGAACTATTCAAGTTGACTTCTCTATGCCTATGAGATTAGGTGCAAACTATGTAGACGTAAATAATGAAAAGAAAAACCCTGTTATGTTACATAGGGCAATTTTAGGATCATTTGAGAGATTTATTGGGATATTAATAGAGCAGTATGAAGCAAAATTCCCTTTGTGGCTTGCCCCAACTCAAATAGTGATTTTAAGTATTACTGATAAGAATATTAATACATGCTTAAAGGTCAATAAATTGATTAATGAACGTGGATATAGATCAAAATTAGATATTAGAAATGAGAAGGTGGGTTATAAGATTAGAGAAGCAACTATGCAAAAAATCCCACTTATTGGTGTAATTGGTAATAAAGAAGAAGAAGAGAATAATATCTCTTTAAGAGCGCTAGATGGTCAAGATTTAGGGAGTTTTGATTTAGAAAAACTTTTAGATTTAATGAATTCTTTGATAGATAAAAAAGGAAGAATGGACTAAATTAAGGAATTATGATTTATCTCGGATGCGATTTAGGAGGAACTAAAGTACTTATTGGAGTTTACGAAAAAAATACTTTTGATAATGTTCCAAAATTAATCACTAGAGAAAAATATTCTTCTTCAGAATGGGATTCCTTTTATTCAATTCTTGATGATTTTTTTAAGAGAAAATATACCAATAATTTATTTCCAAAAACAGCCTGCTTTGGTATCGCAGGACCAGTTAAAAATAATTCTGCAAAAATTACAAACCTAAATTGGGATATAAGTATAGATAATTTAAAGAGAAAATATAAATTTGAAAACGTTGACCTAATCAATGATTTTGCGGTATTACCTTTCGGAATACCTTATTTAAGTGAGAATCAATATATAACTATTCAAGAAGGAGAAAAACAAAATGGCTTAAATAATAATCTAAATGCAATTGTAGGAGCTGGAACTGGTCTAGGAATTGCAAGGGGCTTAATATCAAAGAATAATATTGTGAGTTTTTCCAGTGAAGGGGGTCATATGGAATATGCACCTAAATCAAATCAAGAATGGGAACTTAAAACATGGTTAAAAAGAAATCTTAATTTTAAAAGAATTTCTTGTGAGAGAATTATTAGTGGAGAAGGTTTATCAAATATTGCTAAATGGAGATTTAGTAAAGAGGATTTAAAAAATCATAAATTTACAAAGGTCCTTAAAGATTCTGAACAATCTTTTGAATTAAAAAAAAATTTATCTGCAGAAATTTGCAAAATGGCAAGGGAAGGTGATCCTGTTATGAGAGAAATTGAAGAAATGTGGATAAATATTTATGCTTCTTTTCTTGGAGATATAGCTTTACATGAATTGTGTTATGGAGGCTTATGGATTTCTGGCGGTACTGCTACAAAACATTTAGAGAATTTTTGTTCGGAAAATTTTTTGAAACATTTTTTAAATAAAGGTAGATTAAAAGATATTGTAAAATCAATACCTTTAAAGGTTATTTTAGATGAAGAATTTGGATTACATAGTGCCGCATGCAGAGCAAATTTTCTTTTAATAAATTCAAAAAAATAATCTATACAAAATGACTATTCCAGAAGTTGGCAAAAAAGTTACGGTTTCAGTTCCATCAACTACCGCAAATCTAGGCCCTGGATTTGATTGTCTTGGAGCTGCACTTGACTTGCAAAATGAATTCATCTTCACAAGAATTGATGGAGGAGGAGATAGATTTGATTTGATAATGGAAAGTTCAGATGGTAATCACTTGAGGGGAGGCCCAGAGAACCTAGTTTTTAGGGCAGCACAAAAAGTTTGGGCGAGTGCAAATGTTTCACCATTCGCTCTTGAGGCAAGGGTCAAACTTGCAGTCCCCCCTGCTAGAGGACTTGGTAGTAGTGCAACAGCCATAGTAGCTGGCTTGATAGGTGCAAATGCAATAATGGATTCTCCTCTTTCTAAAGAAAAACTTTTAGAATTAGCCATAGATATTGAAGGTCACCCTGATAATGTTGTCCCTTCTCTATTGGGAGGCCTTTGTCTAACAGCCAGATCTTCTTCTCAGAGATGGAGAATAGTAAGGTGTGATTGGCACAATTCAATTAAAGCAGTTGTAGCTATACCTGCGATCCGACTTAGCACGAGTGAAGCTAGGAGAGTAATGCCAAAAAATGTACCAATATCTGATGCCGTTACAAATATGGGAGCTTTAACTCTTTTACTTAATGGTTTGAAGACTGGAAATTCAGAGTTAATCAAAGAGGGGATGTTTGATAAACTACACGAGCCTTATAGATGGAAGCTTATTAAAGGAGGACTTGAGGTCAAAGAGGCGGCATTAGAGGCTGGTGCACTTGGTTGTGCAATAAGTGGAGCAGGTCCAAGTATATTGGCATTATGTAAAAATGAGACTGGTAAATTAGTAAGTCAATCTATGGTCAAAGCATGGGAAAAAGCAGGTATAGCGAGTAGGGCACCTTTTCTAAATATACAAACTACCGGGAGCAATTTCAGAACTTTCCCATTTAAGTAGTTTTACTTAAACCCAAAAAGTGTTATAGTCTCATCCAATAGCCAACTTTACTACAATTAATTGATTGCATAATTTATAAATGTATCTAGATTCTTTTCCTTGGTTGTCAGCAATAGTTTTATTTCCTTTGATTGGTGCATTAATTCTGCCCTTCCTCAAATCAAAAGAAGGAGAAAATAATGACCTTCCTAGGAATGTTTCTCTAAGTTTTTTACTTATTGATTTTTTATTAATAGTTGGTGTTTTATTTACACGATATGACTCTACTAATAGCGGGTTGCAGTTAGTTGAAAGAGTCTCTTGGTTGCCATCAATAGGTCTAGAGTGGTCCCTGGGTGTAGACGGCTTGTCGGCACCATTAATAGCACTTAGCGGCTTAATTACTTTTTTATCTGCTGCCGCGAGCTGGAAAATAAAGAAAAAATCTAATTTATACTTTGCACTTCTGCTTGTACAGGCTTCAGCGCAAGGAATGGTATTTCTTTCTCAGGATTTTTTACTATTTTTCTTGGCTTGGGAATTAGAGTTGGTACCTGTTTACTTATTAATTGCAATTTGGGGGGGGAAGAAAAGGTTATATGCTGCAACAAAATTCATTCTTTACACTGCATTAGCATCTCTTCTAATTCTTATAAGCGGTTTAGCTCTAGCCCTCACGGGAGATAATTTCACTCTTAATATTACTGAAATTACCAGTAAAAATGTTACAGGTAGTCTTGCTTTATTATCATATTTTGGTTTTTTAATTGGCTTTGGGGTAAAACTTCCAATTTTCCCATTGCATACGTGGCTTCCCGATGCTCATGGAGAAGCCAACGCTCCAGTATCTATGCTTTTAGCAGGAGTTCTTTTAAAAATGGGGGGTTATGCTTTATTAAGATTTAACGTCCAAATCTTACCAGAGGTTCATTTACAATTAGCTCCAGCATTAATAATTCTTGGAATAATTAATATTATTTACGGAGCCCTTAATGCATTTGCACAAGATAATGTGAAGAGAAGGATTGCCTGCAGTTCTGTCAGTCATATGGGATTTGTTTTACTTGGTATTGGAGCTGTTGATGCTTTAGGTATTAGCGGAGCAATGTTACAAATGATAAGTCATGGCTTAATTGCTGCTGCAATGTTTTTCGTAACTGGTTCTTTTTATGAGAGAACTAATACTCTTTCAATCCCTAATATGGGAGGCTTAGCTAAAGTATTGCCAATTACATTTGCATTTTTTCTCGCAAGTTCACTAGCCTCTCTTGCTCTCCCTGGTATGAGCGGTTTTATTAGTGAAATAACAATATTCTTAGGGATTACAAGTCAAGAAGGATTTACTTCTTTATTTAGATCTATAACTATTTTAATAGCTGCTATTGGACTTGTTTTAACCCCTATATATTTACTATCCATGTGCAGAAGAGTATTCTTTGGGCCAAGAATCCCTGCCCTTGCAACAGTTGCTGAAATGAATGGCAGGGAGTTGACAATAGGGCTTAGCTTGCTTCTCCCAACCCTTCTAATAGGTTTTTGGCCCAAAATAGCAATTAATTTATATGAATCTTCAACAAATGCTCTCAGTCAACAGCTATCATTGGCTAAATTAGTGGGATTCATCACACTATTAAATTAATACAAATGGGTTCTATAAATATTCAAAATAAACTTTTTAAATGTGAAGGATTACCAGAATTTAAAAAATTTACCCCTAAAGATATAGACATTGAGTTCCCAATTTTAATAAAAAAATTAGAGGATGATTTTGTAAAATTAGAATCTCTTTTGTGTTCCTTTAATAATGAGAATAAATTGTCTTGGGATTCTGTAATGGATCCAATTGTCAGGATAAATGAAGAACTAAGGTGGAGTTGGGGTGTAATAAGCCACCTCAATGCAGTAACTAATTCTCCCGATTTAAGGGATATATACGCAAAACTTCTCCCAAAAGTCATTAGTCTTGGTAATAAGTTTGGACAAAGTAAAATTATTTATAATACACTCAAAAAACTCCGCGATAACAATAGTTTTGACTCAATTAAAAATAGGATATTAGACAAAGATATTACAGAAATGGAACACAGTGGTATTTCATTAAATAAAGTTGATCAAGAAGAATATAATAAAATCTCTGAACGATTAGGAGAGTTATCTACAAGGTTTAGCAATAATGTTTTAGATGCCACGAATAAATGGTTTTTAATGTTAAAAAACCAATCAGAAATTGAGGGACTACCTGACAGGGTTCTTGAATTAATGGCTATATCAGCACAAAAACATTTAAAACTTGAAGATTCTCTTGATATAAAAAAAGGACCTTGGAAATTAAGTTTAGATATTCCTACTTACACAGCTTTTATGAACTACGCAAATAATAGAAATTTAAGAGAAATTTTATATAAAGCTTTTGTAAGTAGATCATCCAAAGGTGATGAAGATAATACATTGATTATTGAAGAGATATTATCCTTAAGAACCAAACAATCACAACTCTTAGGTTATAAAAGCTGGGCTGATTTAAGTTTGTCAACAAAGATGGCAAGGGAAATTAAAAATGTGGAAAAACTTCTAGAAGAATTGAGAGAACCTGCATACAAAGCCGCTAAAAACGAATTAAAAATTCTAAATGAATTTGCATACCAAAATGGATTTAATAAAGATTTTTGTCTAGAACCTTGGGATATAAGTTACTGGTCTGAATTACTTAGAAAAGAAAAACTAAATCTTGATCAAGAATCTTTGAGACCTTGGTTTCCTCTAGAAGATGTATTAAAAGGATTATTTAGATTAAGTGAGAAGCTTTTTGAAATAAAGGTAGTTGAGGCTGCTGGGGAAGCACCCGTTTGGCACAAGGATGTACTTTTTTTTAATATTTTAAACAATGAAAATATAAAAATTGCTTCATTTTATCTAGATCCTTATTCACGTCCAGAATCAAAAAGAGGCGGAGCTTGGATGGATGAGTGCTTAAGTAAAAATTCAAGTTTAGAAAACAGTATTCCTGTAGCCTATTTGGTCTGTAACCAGACACCCCCATCTAATGACAAACCAAGCTTAATGAGTTTTGAAGAGGTCCTAACCCTTTTTCATGAGTTTGGGCATGGTCTTCAACATATGCTTACCACAATAGATCTTCCACAAGCTGCAGGAATTAATAATGTTGAATGGGATGCGGTAGAGTTACCAAGTCAATTTATGGAAAATTGGTGCTTCGACAAAAATACTTTACTTAATATCGCAAAACATTGGAAGACTGGAGAAAAATTATCCAATGAAGATTATCAAAAACTTTGTGCAAACAGAACTTTTAATTGTGGTATGTCGACTTTAAGACAAATTCATTTTGCCTTAACTGATTTAAGATTACATAGCAATATTAAATCCAACAAAGACAAAAATTCTGATGAAATAAGACGAGAAATAGCACAATTCACGACTATTCTTCCACCCATTAAAGAAGACCACTTCTTATGTTGTTTTAGTCACATATTCGCAGGGGGATATTCAGCTGGTTATTACTCTTATAAATGGGCAGAAGTTTTAAGTGCTGATGCATTCTCTATGTTTGAAGAAGCAGGATTAGATAATAATAAAGAGATGAAAAATGTTGGAAGGAAATTTAAAGACACAATTTTGGGGCTTGGCGGAAGCTTACCTCCACTAGAAATTTATAAACTATTTAGAGGGCGAGAACCAAAAACAGATTCGCTCATAAGGCATTTGGGCTTTTCAACCATTAATTAATAATTTCTTTTACGATTTTATTAACCGCTAACGAATTTCTTATTAAGTTCTTATGCTTATAAATTTCTAATGAAAGTTTTGCACCTCGTGGTAAATGAGCTTTCCATCCAGGGAAAACCATAATATCCCATTTTGTATAAAAACTTATACATTTAATCTCTTGCAGCAAATCATCATCTTTAGAGAGTTCTCTCAACAAATTACTATTTCTCTTCATTTCAGAAATACCCTTGAAAGGAAACCTCGGCACTAATTGAGCAGTCAAAGTTCCTGTGTGAGGAGAACCTATACTTATAAATTTATTTGTTCTTTTATATCCATTAAACTTCTTAATCCAATATCTACCAATTATTCCCCCCATAGAGAACCCCACGATATCAATTTCTCTATCCAAACCATAACGATTTAGGATTATTTCATTTAAAGCACTAGTAAGATCCACAATAGAAATCATTCCAAAATCATGAGAGAGAGTAGGTGCAAAATATTCCACTTCATATTCATCAAGTTTTTTTGATATTGAGCTAAAAATATCAGAACTATTCCATAATCCATGAATTAAGACTACCGGTCTTTTAAGAATGTTCACGTTAACTCTTTTGATAGTTTCTTACTATTGAAATCTCACCATCAAAGCCATTAATTGGGGGATTACACTTAGTTAATACAATTTTGATCCTATTTGGTGTGAACCTGTCTTTGATTAATTCTAAAATCTCCTTAGAGTATTTTTCAATAGTAAAACATGAAAAATCTATTGCATGTAATTTGATAGCTTGAATGAGAACCGAATAGTCGATTGTCATACTAAGATCATCGTTCTTTTCGCAATCATCAAAATCAGACCATAAGAAAATTTTCAGCGAAAAAAGTTGACCTAATTGTCTCTCTTTTTCCAATACGCCCACTCTTGCCCAAATTTTGATGTTTTCAATTTTTAAAAAACTTTTTCTAAATCTCAAACCAGCATTGTT
>Ga0160422_10000848_pt1 | contig 18763 bp, 12 predicted proteins | sample Fk160mmetaG_FD_108192 | JGI IMG/M metagenome (GOLD analysis project Ga0160422, IMG submission 108192) | Marine microbial communities from the Central Pacific Ocean - Fk160115 60m metaG | ecosystem: Environmental > Aquatic > Marine > Oceanic > Photic zone | place: The Central Pacific Ocean... | reverse complement strand
CCACCAGATTTCCCGATTCCACCAAAGGAATCAACTCCTTCATCAGGGGAAGGTTGACATAATCGAATAACTCCCAAAAGCGGTAGACCAACTGAATCCGTTCTTCGCCAAAAAGAAGTTGCTCCCCCCGCACGGCCAAGTCCTCGGGCGAACACACACGGATCGAAAAGGAACGCTTTCTCAACTCGTCCGCCAACCATTCCATTTCGGGGCGGTAGGTTGCCGATTCTTCGCTGACCACGATTACCATCGCCGCTTGCCTGCCGCCCAAAGATCGGGCGGCATCCGCGAGAGCTTCCCCAAAGGAGTCGATCATCCGCCCTTCCTGCGGAAATCCGAACGAGGCTTCGAGATGAGCGTTCAATCCGATTCCACCCGGAACGGCATCCCATTCGGTCAGGGACAAGCCCTCTGCGGTGGGTAGAAGATCGGGACGCAGAACGGCAGGATAAATGGTTTGAACCGCATCCGAACGGGCATGCTTCACTAACCAATCCGGTTTTCCGGCATCGAAGTAATCCGCCACCCACGGCGCGGACAAGGAGCGGTTCCGCAGAATCGATTGCTCGGACCATGCCTTACGGTAAAGGGAATCGATGGCTCGGTAAAAGGACAGAGCCGCCTCACCCAACCGGTCCAAACGCCCAACTTGATCGGAATCCAAAAGCCAACTCTTGGGCGAGCCAAGCCAAGTCTTTTCGGCAAACAGAGGATGCTTCGCTTGGTTCGCCAAATCGCTGGCCGTCAGAGGTGAATCCATCAAGCTCCGGTTCAATCGTCGATTTGAATGTCTTTGTTTCTCTGCCTGGGACAACCCGCTCGCAACCATCCGTTCACGAAGGGGTCCAATTCTCCGTCCATCACCGCCTGAACCCCCGAAGTCTCAACTCCGGTACGCAAATCCTTGACCATTTGATAAGGCTGAAAAACGTAACTTCGAATCTGATTGCCCCAACCCATTTCCCCTTTTTCCCCGTAAAACTTTTCCATTTCCGCGCGTTTCTCATCCTGTTGCTTTTCGTAAAGCCTTGATTTGAGCACTTTCATCGCAGTTTGCTTGTTTTTGAGCTGGGATCGCTGGTTTTGGCATTGCACCACGATGTTTGTGGGCAAGTGAGTCAATCGAACCGCCGAGTCGGTCTTGTTGACGTGCTGACCGCCTTTTCCACTCGAACGATAGGTGTCCACCCTCAGATCGTCTTCGGGTATTTCCATATCGATGTCATCGTCCTCGACCTCCGCAATTACATCCACGGAACAGAAGGAGGTGTGCCTGCGCTTGTTGGAATCGAAAGGGCTTATGCGGACCAAGCGGTGCACCCCCCGTTCCGCCTTGGCGTATCCGTAGGCATTCAAACCATCGATTCGAATCGAACATCGACTGATACCCGCTTCCTCTCCTGGTTGCAAGTCCTGCATCTCCACTTCAAAGCCGCGTCTTTCCGCCCAGCGCACGTACATGCGCATCAGCATGTCGGCCCAATCGCAGGATTCGGTCCCCCCCGCGCCGGCGTGAATGCTGAGCAAGGCGGGACGGGCGTCAAAGGGCTCATTCAGAAAGCTGGCGACTTCCAAGTCATCAATCCGGCTGATCAGGGAATCCAAGCCGGTGACGAATTCGTTCGCCATTTCCTGATCTTCCTGATCCTCTTCGCACAATTCGCAGAGCGCTTCCAAGTCCTCGACCTGAGAGCGAAAATCCTCCACCTTCGAAACGGTTTGCTTGAGACGGTTGTTTTCCGATCCGATCTTGCGGGCGTTGGCCTGATCATCCCAAAACGAAGGGGCTGACATTTGCTCCTCCAACTCCAGAATCTTCTTCTTCTTCTCGTCGCATTCCAGGAATTTCCAAAGGTGATTGGTCCTCATGATCAACTCCTGCAACCGGGTCTTGTCCTCGGGTAAGATCATTCGATTTCTAGACCGTGAAATCCAGCCCTTCTGGAAGATCCAAATGCAATCCGCATTCGCGGCCATGTCCACCATGCCGGGTTTCCTCTGGATCATCCACTTCGGAAAGCTTTTTCGTGCTATGCCAATCTCCCAAGGAGACGTAACCCACTCCCTCCAAAGGATGGTATGGCAAACCGTTGTCGGGCAAATAGCGGTAAGTCTTGCGATTATCCCAGTTAAGAATTGGATACAACTTGAAGATCTCATCCCGATTTTCCATAACCGGCAGTTCGCTTCTACTTCCTGACTGATCTCGACGCAAGCCCGCCATCCAGCAAGTGGCTCCCAATTCACGCAAGGCTCGATCCATCGGTTCCTTCTTGTTGATCAAATTGTATTTGGCCATGCCATCCCGCCCCTGTTCCCATAATTTCCCATATTTCGCTTCCTGAAAGGCGGGAGAAACGGAAGCCGAATACACCTTGGCCTTGAATCCAAGTTTTTCCTGCAAGGTCAGCGCGTATTCGTAAGTACCCGGAAAAAGATAGCCCGTATCCACAAACACAATCGGAATTTCCTCGCTGACCTGTCTAACCAAATGAATCATAACCGCACTCTGCAAACCGAAACTCGTAGAGAGCACCAAACCTGAGCCAAAACGTTCCCAAGCCCAAGCAACACGCTCCACGGCGTCCAACCTTTCAAGCTCATCGCTCCAAAGATTCATTTCGTCCAAACTTGCCTTCATCTTTTCTTCAAAGGGTTCATCCTGCCAAAAATTGGGGAAAGAGTAAAGTGTTTGGTACAATCTATGACGCGATGAGAATTGGGGTTGGCTCAGTTTGAACCTTCCGCTAGGGTAAGTTGCATGGAGGAACTCCAAAAGTTGGTTTTGAGATACCCCGAGCTTTCGCCTTGCCTGAGCGAAGTGAAGAAAGGAGCGGAATTGCTTCTGTCCTGCTTTCGCAAAAGTCGCAAACTGCTCCTGTGCGGAAACGGCGGAAGTTGCGCCGACTGCGAACACATTGCAGGGGAATTGGTCAAGCAATTCTCCCGCTCACGCCCTCTCCCCGCTGAGCTTGAAAAGAAGCTCGGACCTGCGCTTGCGAAAGAGCTGCATGGCGGACTTCCCGCTCTCTCCCTTCCCTCCATGATCGGGTTTCACACCGCTTTCAATAATGATGACAACCCCGAATATGCCTTTGCCCAACAAGTGATCGCCTTTGGCCAGGAAGGCGACGTCCTGATGGGCATAAGCACCTCGGGCAATTCCACAAACGTCATTCGGGCCGCGGAAACCGCTCGGGCAATGGGGCTCAAGGTATTGAGTCTGACTGGGCGGGAAGGTGGACTTTTGGCCCCACTTGCGGATGTTGCCATACAAGCTCCTGCTTCCGAAGTCGCCCGGGTTCAGGAACTCCATCTTCCCATCTACCATAGCCTGTGTCAGATCGTGGAAGATACTCTCTTTCCCTAAAGACCGTGTCGGACTCATCCGACCTGATCCGTCTTCTGTCACCCGACCTGCTTGAATTGGGACGGAGTCTTGCCCGTACTTTCGAGAAGGCCGGTGGAAACCTTCTCATCGTCGGCGGATCGGTTCGGGATCTTCTTCTTCGAGAATCTCCGAAGGAATTGGATCTTGAGGCAAGAGGTCTTTCCATGGAACAGGTGAAAAGTTTGCTCCAAGACGGATATTCCTTTGATGAGGTCGGCAAAGCCTTTGGCGTTCTCCGAATCAAAGGCCAGCCTGTTGAAATTGCCCTCCCGCGAACCGAACTCAAGTCCGGTAGCGGGCATAAGGGATTCAGTGTCAAAGTCGACCCTCACCTACCCTTCGAACAGGCCGCTGCCCGCAGAGACTTTACCTTCAACGCCCTGGCTCTTGATCCGCTCAACGGTCAATTGCAGGACCCCTTCGGAGGCGGGAAGGATTTGAGGAATCGAGTATTGCGTCACGTCGGCCCTGCCTTCGTGGAGGATCCGCTTCGGGTTCTTCGAGCCATGCAATTCGTTGCGAGGTTGGACTTGAAGGTCGAGCCTGAAACGATTCGCCTTTGCCGGACAGTCTCCATGGAAGGTCTCCCGGAGGAGAGAATTTTCGAAGAATGGAAAAAACTCATACTGAAAGGCAAGAATCTCACCGCGGGATTGAATTTCCTCAAGGAGGTCGGCTGGCTTTCCCACTTTCCCGAACTCGAAGCGCTGGTCGGTTGTCCTCAGGATCCCGAATGGCATCCGGAGGGAGACGTTTGGGTACACACCTTGCACTGTCTTGATGCCTTTGCCCGAGAACGGACAGGAAATGCCTGGGAAGATTTGGTCGTGGGATTTGCCGTTCTCTGTCATGATTTAGGAAAGCCTCTTACCACTCGCTTGGCCGAGGATGGTCGCATCCGTTCGCCTATGCACGAACCCAAGGGCGAAAAACCCACCCGAACCTTTCTCTCCCGCCTGACCAATCAGGTTACCTTCCATGAAGAAGTGGTTCCCCTTGTACGCAGACATCTCACTCCTCGGATTTTTTATCAGGACCAAGCCAGTGATGGGGCAATCCGCCGATTGGCGAAAAAAGTCAAACGCATAGACCGGTTGGTACGGGTCGCGGCCGCCGACCTCGCCGGGCGCCCTCCCCGAAAGGACGATTTCCCCGAAGGACCCTGGTTGCTCAAACGAGCCGAGGAACTCAAAGTCAAGGATTCCGAGCCAAGGCCCATCCTTCTGGGGCGGCATCTCATCCAACGCGGACTTCAACCGGGACCCGAATTCGGCCCCATTCTCGAGCAGTGCTTCGAGGCTCAACTCGACGGCATCTTCGAAACGGAAAAAGGAGGGCTGATTTTCCTCGAAGAACTTCTTTCCAAACGAGACTCAACCTCAATCCTATAAAATAGCTTATTGATTGCGTAGGATTCTTTGCTGAGAGGCTTCGCTGAGTCCGCTTTGCGGAAGCCAATCCCGGATGCCCTCGGGATTCTTCTTGAAAATCTTCTTGGCCACGTGAACCGTGACCTTCTCCCTACCCAAGGCATCGGTCATCAATAGGGCCTGCTCAATCGCGTCATAGGGATCCACCTCCGCCATCCTCATCGCATAGGCCGCCCGAACCCCGTCGTTGGCGCTTTCGGCGGGGCTTTCCTTGATCCAGGATGCGTTTTCCAGCAATTGCTCTCTGGACATATTACCAACGATGCTCGCAGAGGCAGGCCGCCAAAGATCGGTCTCCAGCCCCTTGGCCCACTGAAAGGCCGCCTCCGGGTCTTTCCTCGCCCAGGCCCCACCGAGCCTTTTGGTCAACTCCTTGTCATAAACCCGAGTGCCCTTCAAGCTGTCCACCCAGGAAGCGGCGGCCTTTGGGTCGGACTCGACCCATCTCGAAGCCACCTCCCCCACCACCTGTCCGTTGACTTTCTTGTTGGCAAGGTGGGATTCCAGCCAGCTTGCGGCCAGACCGGGGTCTCTGGAAGCGATCCTTTTGGCAGTTTCGCTGTACATCCAAGGCTGGATATGATTGTTATCCGGATTGCGGTTGATCCATTCGGCCAAAGAGCTCGAACTCCGCGGAATGGCCCGTTTGATGACTGAATTATAGGCCGACTGCATGTTGACTTGCTTCTTATCGAGCTGACCAAGCCAATCCAGCGCTCCCTGAATACCCCGCTGCTCAACCACGGATTCCCCCACCACATCCGTCATCCTTGCCCGTAATCTGGGTTCCTCAATCGAGGATACGAATTGATGAGCTCCCTCAAGATCGATTCTGCCCCATCCGCGGACCAGACCGTGATAGAGCCCGGGATCCACCTTGTCCCTGGACATAACGAAGTCATAAGCAGCCTGCGGATTGGTTGCGGTCCAACCCGACATGGCCCAGATGTGCCCGCCCTCAACGCGATGGGCATTGGGATTATCCATCAGGTAGTTGAGGGCCGAAGCTCCATCGACTTTGGCCCACGCATGAAGGAAAAGACGGTAATTGTTATCGGTGTGATAAGAGGATGGCATTTCTTCAAAGACCCGCAACGCATCACCGGCATTTTCCGGAGTGAGCCGGGCAAGCATGTCGGCGATGACCGCATTTCTGCCTACGAGGTCATCGCTGACCAAAGCGGGAGCCAGCACCTCGCGAATGCGGTCGCCGGTAAGAGGCTCTTTGCCAACTCGCTCCAATTCCGTTGGCAGAAAATTAAGCTCAATCGGTTGGGCCTCCACTTCACCGACAATCACCATATCCTCTTCGCCTGACCTTTGTTTCTGAGGGCCTTCACTCAGCTTTTCCAAAAGAGCATCCAGTTCCTCGTCCTGAATTTCCCGACGCAGACTGTCTTCCAAAACCTTCTTTTGGATGGGATCGAAGGGATTCCTCGAAAGAAAGCCGAAATAAAAGGACAAGCATATGGTCAGCGTCCAAAGGACTCCGTAGGTGATCTTCCTATTCACTTCTCGAAGCTAGGAAAAGATTTGCCTGTGAACAAGCAGTAAGCAATTCATCCGATCATTTTCATACTACGAAGCAACCGCGGAAACCTCGGTCGCCCATTTCTTAAGTGTTCTCTGATCCACCTGCAATCTTCTCGCCGCCTCGCGGTAACTGCCGAAATTCTCATAGGCCTTCGCCGCATACAGTTGATTCCATTTGTCCAAGCTCACCTCGGATCCGAGGTAGGTACGCTCGATCTCACAAGGACTATCCTCCAACTCCACCGGAACGAATTCATTTCGGACAATGACGTTTCGGACCGCCTGTTCCAATTCGCGGAAATTACCCGGCCATTGGTAAGCATTGGGAACCAGTTCGCCCAATCTGTCGACAACCCGAAGGCTTAACTCCTCCGCGGCATCATCACCAAAAAGCTTCGAACAAATGAAACGGACTGACTTTGCGATTTCAGCCGGTTGGGCCTTCACGATGTCCTTGAGCGCAACGGTGTTTACCTGATCTCCGCAAATTCGATAAAAGAAATCCTCCCGGATTCTCCCCTTTCGAACCTCCCTCTTCATATCGCGGTGTGTCGCGGCGATAATTTTACCCTCGAAGAAAGAGTTCTTTTCCTCCCCGATCGATTGGAATTCTCCGGACTGTAGGATCCGAAGCAGTTTCACTTGAATTGACTCGGGAACTTCTCCGATCTCATCGAGAAAGACCGTACCATATCTGCCCGCCGACTTAAAGATACCCGGACGGTCCCGAATCGCTCCGGTAAAGGAACCCTTACGGTGACCAAACAGTTCGGATTCGATCAAGGTTTCGGTCAGGGCGGACAAGTTTACCGGTCGGAAGCTCTCTCGGGGTTGGGAGGCGAATTGGCCCGATTGGGCGTCGTAGGGGATGAAGCGCGAAAGCCCGATTGCTCGAGCAACGACCTCCTTCCCCGAACCCGTAGGTCCGGTAACCAGGGTTGGAAACTTCCCAACCGATTCATGCATCCACTGTTGATAGCCAAGCATATCCTGGGTGAAAACGCTCTCCCAAACACGGACCCGCAGATCGCGGACCGGTTTGCTGGTCCCGACGATCTCGCGAGAGATACACTGAAAGGCACGTCTCAATTGATAAAAACAGGCAAAGAGATGAGCGGGGTTCTCCCAAAGCGGATTCCTTGCCGGGCTGGTCAAGGATACGCGCTTTCGAATTCCCCATTCGATCTTCCCGAATAGCTTACGGTTGAGGACCGGATTCCCTTCTCGATCCTCAAACAAACGATCCAGATCCTCGACCAATTCATGATAAAGGGAAAAATACGCCAAAGAAGCAAGACGCTCCACCCCCGAACCCGACACGAATTCCTTGTATACCCCCTGAAGCAATCTCTCCTCACCAATCCTGATCCACCGAAGAACCTGATTGAAGTCTCGGGTGAAAAGTTGATTCCCTCCGCTTGCCGAGCTTTCTCGACCTAATCTTGCCAGGATTTCAGTTTCCAACTGATCTCTTCTGCCTCCAAATGGATTGGTGAAAGCCATTTCATCAATCTTGGTAAGCAGAAACCCCAAATCATCTATGTTCATATAACAATATATGTAACACATTTATTACAATATTTGGAATTATAAAATTTATAAAAACCTTATTTAATAAATTAATATTCTCACATATAATTGTCGTTCATATATTTACGAAACTAAAGGAAAAGATGGCATGAGAAATGATAATTCGTTGTGAAAACAAACCACCAACTTGAAAACAAAATCATCATGCGAACAAAATTAATTCCACTTTGCCTAACCACATGCCTTGCCCTTGGAAGCATCGGTTGTCACTCTCGATCAATCGAGACTACCTCCGGAAAAGAATACCTGAACAAGTACGCCAAGACCAACCACCCCTCCTTAATGGAAGCGAATCTCGATGAAAACATCAGGGAGGTTGCCAAGGTCGAACCGTCGCTGCAATTCCCCGCCTGCATCGGCTTAATCAAATTGTACAACGGTAAAATAACCAATCTCACGGCGGAGGAAATCGAGGCATGGAACCAGGCAAAAAGAGAATTGGGTGAAGATTTCGGCGAATTCATGCCCTTAAGTTCAATGGTTGTGGTACATGCCACCCCACCCAAAGATAAAAACGTTCGTCAGGATACCTCTGAAATCTTCAGTCAAATCCGTCTTGGAGCAGCAGGAAAACATCTTAAGCAGGTCTTGATTTATGAAGTCTTTTCTAAAACAAAAACCACCAAACTTTCCTCCGCAGTTGCCGACTGGACGATCGTTGGTGGCTATTTTGTTCCATCGAGGCAAATCGATACAACCGGTTATGCCAACGCTCTCCTGCTGGACGTTCACAGTGGATACCCCTACGGAACTGCGAGCACCACACTCAACACTAGCAAAATCTCCACGACTCAGACCTACCGTGATGAATCTCGTAACTTAGCGGACCAAAATCACGTTGCCACAGCGATCAAACTGATTCCACAAACTCAAAAAATGATCGAAGAACTGATGAAGCAAGCAAACAAAGTGTAAGCAAACTTCCGTCAAGATATGCTTAAAATAAAATCGCCTTATCCCTGATAATCCCAAATTCTCAGACTTTCACTTCCTCCCATTATTCAAACAATGAAAAACTCGATTCTTGCATTTACCCTGATCCCCCTACTGCTGCAGGCTGAAAATTATTTATCTCTGAAAGTTTCGGACTTATCATTCGACGATGGAGAAACTCCATCCCAACGAATCGACTCGAGCATGCCTTACGCTTTGAAATTTTCTCGAAACCTGCGAGTGTACCTCCCAAGCAATCTGCCTTACCTGAGAACCAAGGACGCTTCCGAAGCTTTTCTTTCCTTTCGAAAAGAAATCATTTCCTCCCGAAGGCACCCTGGTTTTTCTTCCGATGACCTCATTCTGTGTTTTCGCGGACCTAAGTCAAAGATTCAAGGGACACTTATTTTATACGACAACCAAGACGCTTGGAAACCATTTCCATTCACTTTCGAACTTAAAAACAGGAAAAATCTTTTAGCCGAGCAGCAAAGTGAGGAAACCTATCTCCATCACCGTATCACCCGCTATCAATGGCTTCAGGACTTACAAGTTCCGGGTACGGCATGGTACAGGCACCAGGTAAGCTCGGATCAAGCGAAACTCCGCAAACTCCAAGGTAAAACGGTGGCAGAATCGATTCATTCCGGAAGGAACGGAAACCGTCCGACACGCAAGGTTGGCATTGAACGTAAAATGGATTTGTTTTCCGGGGGGCGAGCCATCAGCGAAAACCTTCAGCTTGATCGAGATCTCCGCTTGGATGCGGACGATCACAACCGCACCATTGCACTCTCTTCGATTCAAGGGATCACCATCGAGGAGATGCCTTGGAATGAATGGATCGGTAACGCCAAACCCAAGCTCGACCCGAGCGCATCGGTCCTCCCCCACGACCAGCACGCAATCATCTTTCCATCTTACTCAAGCATGCTGGAAGTCATGGACCAAGCAACCGCTCAAGGCACTCCCCTTCTCCGGTTGGGCGAGCAACGAGCGGAAAGCGCTCGCTCCAAGGAAAAATACTCGCAACAACTTTGCCTGCCCGTGGATGAACTGTCGCGCACCTTGGGATCTACGCTGATCTCATCGGTTGCGATCACAGGCAGCGATCCATTCTTGCGAACGGGCACTTCGCTCACCATCGTGTTCGAAGCCAAAAACAAGAAAGCCTTGCTCGCGGCCCTCGCAGTTCGTCGGTTGGAGGCTCAAAATCAATTCCCGGATGCCAAACCAGCCAATGGTCGAATCCCGAAGTTTGATCACTTGAAGTACGAGGGCCTGGCCTCGGCCGATCGTTCAATCAGAAGTTTCGTTGCTTCCTTCGGAAAATTCGTAGTGGTAACCAATTCGATCAATCAACTTTCTCGGATCGCGGGGGTTTTCAGTGAAAAAGAGAAAAGTCTTTCCTCTCTGGAAGAATATCATTTCTTTCGCATGCGTTATCCGATTACGGATAAGATGAAAGAGGATGCCTTCCTGATGATCACCGACGCAACCATTCGCAGGTGGTGCGGTCCGGAATGGCGAATCGGCGCATCGAGGCGCACACGCGCAGCATCCTCTCTTTCCGAACTCCAGGCGAGGCATGAAAGCGGAATTCCTCTCAAAGCGAAGGAATTCTCCGGATTAGGCAAGGTCTTCTTAGTCAACGGTCAGGTGCAAAGCTCGAAATACGGAAACCTCGCCTTCCTCAAATCAGTCGAAGAATTGAATCTTGGGAAAATCACTGCAGAGGAAAAGAAAGCCTACGAATTCTTCCGCAACCGATACCAGAGCCACTGGTCCAGCTACTTTGATCCGATCGCGGCCCAATTGATCATCGAAGAAGACAAAATCGAGGGCGACCTATCCGTTTTGCCCCTAATTGGAGGCACCGACTACAGACAAATGATCCAAACCGTCGGACAGGTTAAACTCAAATCCGAATCAGGAGACCCTCACCCTGAAGCTCTTTTTCATTGGGCGAGCGCCATAGACATGCAATCAAGCAAATTCAAACAGGCAAGTAGCCTGGCTGCGATCATGGCACCCTCTCTTGGCAATACCGCATTTGGCTGGATCGGAGAGTCCTTCTCATTCTATCTGGACGAATCTCCATTTTTCGCGGAAATGCAAAAGGTCTTTCGTGAGGAGGGATACCGCGCAGGTGATGAATTTGTGGAAAAGAACCTCGGACGCATCCCTCTCGGATTCAACGTTGAAGTGAGAAATCCATTCAAACTCACAGCCTTTCTTGCGGGACTGCGAGCTTGGCTCGAGCAAACCGCCCCGAGCATGACTCTCTGGACAAACAAATCCTACAAGGGCCAGGGATACGTTAGGATCGCCCCGGGGAAAAGCGTCGAGGACGACTTGCTCAGGGAAGGTTCCGCTCCCATCGCCCTCTACTACGTACCATCTCCAAAAATGCTTACGGTCAGCTTAAGTGAAGAAATGATCAAACGGACGATCGACCGTACTCTTCTCGGGCGCAAAGAAAACGCCAATCCCCCCCCAAGCAACTGGAGTGGAATGAGTTCGGCCTTTAGGGCTTCCTCCCCCATTCTTTCGATTTTCGACTTCACTGCGGGGGAACAAGCCCGCAATGGACTGCAAAGGAAGTCCTGGAACAATATTCATATTCTCAACGAATGGAGAATCCATCTCAAGAGGGAGGACCCCCTGAGTTATCATCGTAAGGTTTGGCAGACCGATTTACTCTGTCCGGGAGGGGGCCAATACTTGTGGAACCAAGAATTTCAAACTTTTGAATCCTCCGCCTTCGGTCATCCCGCAGATCCAAAGTTCCCCAAAAAACTGAGCCTGATCGGCGACTGGGAAGCGGTTGATTTCAGGATCAACTTCGAGGACAACGGATTGCGAGCGAAAGCTATGCTGGAACGCAACTAAAGCGAAAATCGGATCACTCCTTTTTGTCCGATAAGGCTCCATCCAAGTCAACTTCATCCAAAATGTAAAAGCCGTTGCCTAGCTCAGCTTCCCGAACGACGTACTCCCCGGGGTTAAAACGTTTGGTCTGGTAAATCATGGCTGGCAGGGTTGTGGGGGAATTTAGTCTCTGTGAATAAATCTCCAAGGGCTCGATCCCGGAAATGCAAAGAAAACCAAAACTTTTTTCAAGAAGGGGCGGTCAAAACAAAGAACTACTTGCCTTGCCTGAACTTTCTTAGTTTTTGCTCCACCATCTTTTCCTCCTCCGGTGAGATCGCACGGTAACCCCGACCCACCGGCCAACCATATCCCCAGCGATACCAAGTCGGGAAATAAGGTTCCCCACCTGTGCGAACCGCTTGGTACATCACCTCCGCAAGCTCGGAATTCCCGGTTTTCTTTTCCACGCAAGACCTGAAGGCAAGATCCGCCTGCTTCCTCTCCTCTTCGGTTCCTCCTCTCCAATAGGCCATATCATGCAAGGTGCAGCAATCCTCCCAAAGATCCGGATTGGCAAAGGTACCGTTTATGAAAAGGCTGCATCCGTCGCTGGTGAAGTCAGCCAACTCCATCTTGGATTCGTTGCAACCGAGAAGGCAAAAAACGACGGAGACCAAGCTCATTTTCGAAACGAACGAATTCATCAGGAAAGAGACGTCCGGGAAAGGCTGGAATCGCTGGGTAATTGAAAGGCCCGCAAACCGAAGACCGGAAGGGAGGCCAGCAAATGATCGAAGACATCGGACTGAATCCCCTCGTAATGAACCCAACGTACGTCGGTTACGAAAACGTATATCTCGATCGGCAAGCCCTTTTCCGTCGGAGCCAATTGCCGAACCAGAAAAGTCATGCCCTTCTGGTGAATCGAAGGATGGGCCCTGAGGTACTCGATGCAATAGGCGCGGAAAGTACCCGAGTTGGTCAGGTTTCTTCCATTGAGCAAGGGAGCCGCCAATCCGTGTTCCTCAACTTGCAGGCCTTCCTTACCGATTTCCGCCCGCTTTTCAGAAAGGTACCCTTTGAGAAGGTCGATTTTTTCGAGTTCCGAGATTTCGCTTTTCGTGAGGAAACGAACGCTGGAAAGATCCAGATTGATGCTTCTCTTGATTCTTCTGCCTCCGGATTCGCTCATTCCCCTCCAGTTCTTGAAGGCATCGCTCACCAGGGCATGAGCGGGAATGGTGGTGATGGTCTTGTCCCAGTTCTGAATCTTCACGGTGGTCAGGGCGACGTCAATGACGTCTCCATCCGCACCGTATTTGGGCATTTCCACCCAGTCGCCCTTACGGACCATATTGTTGGCGGTCAATTGAACCCCCGCGACCAAACCAAGAATCACATCCTTGAAAACCAGCAAAAGGACCGCAGTGAGAGCGCCCAAGCCCGAGAAAAAATACAACGGAGACTTATCCAATAAGATCGAGAGGATGAAAATAACCCCAGTCACGTTGACCAGGATCTTGATGGCCTGACAAATTCCCTTCAGGGGAAGCTTGGAGGAAATGGAACTCCCTTCATAAATCATGTAGAAGGTGTCGATCATGGCATCGATCACCCAGAGTGCGATGACCACGAGATAAAGATTAATCAAAACGTCGACCAAACCGTCAATGACAGGATAAGACGAAAAGACGAGATCAGCCAATGCGCCGATTACAAAAGCCGGAGCAAGATGGGAAAGACGCAGAAAAAAACCTTCCCTCAAAAGATTTTCGCCCAATTTGGTCTTGGATTTTTTGGCAAGCGAACGGACCACCCCAAGCAGAAACCGCTTGACCAAAAAATTCGACACCCACCCGACGAGCAAAAGAACCAAAAATGCCAAAAACAGGTAAGCGTATTCTGCGTAAAGAGGCTCCCCCCCGAAGCTCTTGTGGATCGTATTGATGATGAAGGATTCCAATTGGGAAAAGATTTCCATGAGAATCGATCAAAGCCATTCGGGACTTGCCTGACAAATCAAATTCTTCTTCCGATAAAAAGAGTCGCTTGCAAAGAAAATCTCTGGGGAACATGATTTTTCGTTGTTACACAAGCCAAAGCCCTTCAAAACGAAATGATGAACAAATTCCCGCCTTTCTGCCAATTGATTCTTTTTTCACTCCTTGGTCTGCTTTGCTACACCCTTTCTGGTAAGACGAGGGTAGTCCTGATCGCAGGGAAAGACAGTCATGGCAGCAACGCTCACAATTGGGGGGAAGGCGTGGACTTGCTTTCCAACGCCCTTACGAGGGAATCCCGACTACCCATCGAAACTGCAATATTCAAAGGAGGATGGCCGACGGATTCATCGATTTTCAAGGATGCCGCAACCGTGGTAATTCTTTCCGATGGAGGTGGGCGACATCCACTTAACAAGAACCTCAAGGAATTCGAAAGCCTCGCCGATAAAGGGGTAGGATTGGTCTGCGTTCATTATGCAGTTGAAGTGCCCAAGGGAACTCCGGGCGAGATGATGAAAAAATGGTTAGGCGGATACTTCGAAATCTTCTGGTCGGTCAATCCACACTGGACGGCTGAATTCAAAAGCTTGCCCAAACACCCGATAACCCGGGGAGTCCAGCCATTTTCTCTAAGGGACGAATGGTACTACCACATGAGATTCAGGGATGGGTTGAAAGGCGTTACGCCAATCCTCAGCGCCCTTCCACCCGAAGATACCCTCAAGCGAGGAGATGGGCCTCACAGCAACAACCCGCATGTTCGAAAATCCGTACTGGAAAGAAAGGAAAAACAACATGTTGCCTGGGCATCAGAGGCAGAAAACGGACAGAGAGGATTTGGGATTACCGGAGCCCACCACCATAAATCATGGGACAACGACGATTTCCGCACTTGCGTCCTCAATGCGATCCTCTGGACGGCAAATATGGAAGTCCCCCAAGGGGGGGTTAAGTCCTATTCAAACCCCACCACACGAAAAAAGCCTTCATCCGAAGTTCCGCAACTCCAACCCATTGACGTAAAAAAGGCTCTCTTCTCGAGCAAGCTCATCAATTCGCAAACCAAAGGGCATGCGGTGGAAGTCAAAGCGCGGATCAAGGGTTCGAAAAACCTCTATCTGACCGTTTCGGACGGGGGTGATTCCTATGCCTGCGACTGGTCGGATTGGGCATACCCCCGGCTGATCGATGCCAAGGGAAATGAAACCAAATTAACCGATTTGAAATGGAAATCCGCCAAAACCGGATGGGGTAAGGTCAACCTCCATAAGAATTGCGGGGGCGGAGCCTTGAAAATAAACGGGAAGGAGATCGAATATGGCATTGGTACCCACGCAAACAGTGTGATTCACTACGAATTGCCCAAAGAGCATGAATTCATTGAATTCCGCGCTCTTGCCGGAATTGACAACGGAGGAAGCGATCAGAAGTCCGGAAAAGCAAGCAGTGTGGTATTCATCGTATCGGATCGACCGATCGATATTCCCAAACTTGCCAGAACCCAACAAAACCTCCCCGACGCCGATCATTACCCAGCCGATGAATTCGTGCTTCCGGAAGGTTTGGAGGTCAATCTTTGGGCCAAGTCTCCGCTATTTTACAATCCGACCAACATGGACATCGACTACAAGGGTCGCATCTGGGTGGCCGAAGGCAGGAATTACCGTGGCAAACGAACCCAACCGGAGGGAGACCGAATAGTTGTTTTGGAAGACAAGGATGGGGACGGAACCGCCGATAGTTCGCATGTTTTCGTACAGGAAAAAACCTTCATTTCTCCTCTTGGCGTTGCAGTGGTCGACAACAAAGTCATCGTGTCCCAACCTCCCGACCTGATTGTGTACACCGACGTCAACCGCAATGCTCGCTTCGAGGAAGGAGTGGATGAAAGGGAAATTTTGCTCACCGGATTCAGCGGAGCCAACCATGACCACAGTTTGCATTCCGTAACCGTCGGACCCAACGGACAGTATTATTTCAATCACGGCAACAAAGGCTCTCAAGTCACCGACAAGGAAGGGTGGCAACTGAATGCGGGTAGTTTTTATGGTATGAAACAGGTTTCCGGCAAACCCAGTTCAGACGGACAGATCTACACGGGAGGCGTGGCGTTAAGGGTCAATCAGGATGGAACGGGTATGCGCCCCATCGGACACAACTTCAGAAATTCCTATGAACAGGCAGTGAGTTCCCTCGGAGACGTCTTTCAAAACGATAATGATGACCCTCAAGCCTGCAGAACGACTTGGTTGATGGAATACGGAAACCTCGGTTTCACATCCAAAAACGGCTTGCGCAACTGGAGGGCCGATCAAATGCCCGATCAGACCACCGCGGTCGCCGAATGGAGGCAGGAGGATCCCGGAGTTATACCAGCCGGTGACGTCTATGGAGGCGGCTCGCCCACTGGCATCGCATTTTACGAAAACGGAATCATGGAAGACCGGTTCGGTGGATACGTCATCAGTTGCGAACCCGCCCGAAACGTTCTTTTTGGTTACCATCCCCAAGCTCATGGAGCGGGTTTAACCCTTACTAAAAGAGACATATTTTTGACCAGTAACCCAAAGAAAAATTTCGCGGGAGCCGACTTCTCTGGGAGAGGCTCCGTAAAGGGACTAATGCATTTGTTTCGGCCAAGTGACGTAACCATTGGACCGGATGGAGCGATATATGTGGCAGATTGGTTCGATGCCGTTGTGGGTGGACATGGAACCAGGGACGTCGGTCAGACTGGAGCGATTTACCGGATCGCTCCCAGGGGGGCAACGCTTTCCATACCCCGCTTCGACCTCGCTACAACCGAGGGCCAGATCGATGCTCTCAAGAGCCCCTCCCCAAACGTAAGGGAATTGGGAAGAGCCCGTCTGGCGGCATCAGGACAAAAAGTCATTCCATCCGTCAGAGCCTTGCTTCAGAACCCCAACCGCTTCATTCGCGGACGGGCCATTTGGATACTTGCCAAATTGGGACCCAAGGGACTTGAAATCGTCGAGGAACAACTGACTGACAAAGATCCACAAATCCGAATCTGCGCCTTTCGGGCTCTCCGTCATGAGAAACATAGGATACTTGAGCACGCCTCTTCTCTAGCTAAGGATTCGTCTCCCTTGGTTCGTCGTGAAGTCGCTTTGGCCATGCGTTATCTCCCATTCGATACCTCTCGGGATATTCTGCTCGAAATCGCGGACCGCTACGACGGAAAGGATCGCTATTACCTCGAAGCCTTCGGGATCGGATGCACCAACAAGGAAGACAAAATCTATCAAGTCCTGAAAAAACGACGCCAAAGCTCCGGCTATGACCCAGTGTACAGTGGGCTTGTCTGGCGGTTGCAACCTGCTTCCTCAATCAGTGAGCTCATGGGATGGGCGATCGATGGCGGGTTGGAAGATTCTATCCGAAGATCCATGCTCTTTGCCCTAAGTCTGATAGAAGCGCCTCAGGCAGCATGGGCCATGGTCGAAGTCGCCCGCTCACAATCCCAAAAAACCGCTGCGCTCGCCGAACTATTCATAGATAAGAGGGATCAGGGGATTTGGAATGCTTACAATGCCAAATCCATGCTGCACGGTAGAAAAGTGATCTCAGATTTTAGCCAAACACAGAACGAATCAGTTCCCGAAGGATTTGAAAACGTACGCCGCATTAAGATAAGCGTATTACCCGGTTTGAAGTTCAACACTAACCAAATCTCAGCAAAAGCGGGAGAAAAAGTAGCCATCGATTTTCTTAACGACGATCCAAGTGGCATGATGCATAACTTGGCGATTATCACTCCCGGCTCGAGTCAAACAGTGATTGACGCTGCAATAAGCATGGGGGTCAACGGCTTCGAGAAAAACTTCATACCTGAGATACCCGAACTTCTGGACTCCACGCCCCAGATCGGCGCAGGCATGGAATACACTCTCTATTTTTCCGCACCACAAGAACCGGGAGACTATCACTTTATCTGCACTTATCCCGGACATGGTCTTATCATGCAAGGTATCTTTTCCGTTAAGTAGAGGACGTTGCACCAAGCCGAGCCGTTTAATGATTGCTGTTGGGCCAAACTCCCTATTTTTCCAACCTTGATCCTTCCCACGCATGGCAACTGAAAAGCTCTCCCATGTTGGTTGCTTTTTAGGAGCGCCTTAAAATAAGCTGACTGTTCCAATGTCTTGAATTAGCCAAGGGAATGACTGAATCAACTTTTCAACTCGAACGCACTTATTCCAAACTCCCGAGAGTGTTTTTCTCCAAACTTTCACCGACTCCGGTTTCCAGTCCGGAGATTTTGCTCTTCAATCAAAAATTAGCCGAAGAAATCGGCTTGGATCTTTCCGTACTCAGTGAGGAAGAACGAACCCAACTACTCTCCGGCAACCTCGTTCCGAAAGGAATCGAACCCTTCGCCCAAGCCTATGCCGGTCATCAATTCGGAAATTTCACGATGCTTGGGGATGGGCGGGCCCTCATGCTGGGCGAACACCTCACCCCTTCCGGTCAGCGGCTTGATTTGCAGTTCAAAGGCTCGGGCAGAACGCCTTACTCACGTGGTGGGGACGGACGAGCCGCCCTTGGGCCGATGCTTAGGGAATACCTCATCAGTGAAGCCATGCATGCCCTAGGCATACCCACAACCCGAAGCTTGGCGGTCGTTGCGACGGGAGAGAGTGTGTACCGTGAATCCGAATTGCCCGGAGCCATCCTTACCCGCACCGCTGGCTCGCACATTCGGGTGGGAACCTTCGAGTTCGCCTCCCTTCACGAGGACAAGGCAATGACGCAAGCCCTCCTCGACTACCTCATTGATCGTCACTTCCCCGAGATCCGGGAAGAGGAAAACAAAGCTCTCTCCGTGCTTCGGGCGGCCATCGACCAACAGATCGACCTCATCACCCATTGGATGCGAGTGGGTTTTATCCATGGAGTCATGAACACCGACAACATGGCTCTTTCCGGTGAAACCATCGATTATGGCCCCTGCGCCTTCATGGACGTCTTTTCGCCCGATACGGTCT
>Ga0160422_10000847_pt1 | contig 18777 bp, 13 predicted proteins | sample Fk160mmetaG_FD_108192 | JGI IMG/M metagenome (GOLD analysis project Ga0160422, IMG submission 108192) | Marine microbial communities from the Central Pacific Ocean - Fk160115 60m metaG | ecosystem: Environmental > Aquatic > Marine > Oceanic > Photic zone | place: The Central Pacific Ocean... | reverse complement strand
TTTATACATGGGTAAATCGCTATCGTTATACTAAACGACTAAGTTCTGTGAAATAGTGCGTCTATATCATGACGCTTCTAAGTGTTATAAAATTTTTATAGTGTAAAAAGTTGATGCTTTGAATGCTCTTACGCGAACATCAAAACATAAACTCCTGCACCTGCTAAGTAACCTGCAATTGCTATAAGGCTAATCTTCTTGAGGTACCAGATAAAGTCGATTTTTTCTAATCCCATGACAGCTACACCCGCAGCAGAACCAATGATTAGGGCAGAACCGCCAGTACCAGCACAGTAAGCAAGGAATTGCCAGAATTTTCCATCTTGAACGAACATAGAATCCCAAGAACTGAGACCTGGAACTGAGTCTACTACTTCGTACATTCCCATTGAAGCGGCAACAAGAGGTACATTATCAACTATTGACGATAATAGACCAATTGCAATATCAATTAGATAAATATTTTCAAGGTTTGCCCTTAGTGATTCTGCAGCTACAATTAGATGGCCGGCCTCTTGAAGAGCAGAAACTGCAAGAAGGATTCCTAAAAAGAACAGTACGCTAGCAGAATCGATTTTTCTCAAGACTCCGATAACTGAAAGTTGAGATTTTTCTTCGTGGTTTTTCTCTCTGTGAAGGAGTTCAGTTAGAAGCCACATCGCTCCTAAAGAAAGCATCATCCCCATAAACGGAGGTAGATGAGTAATTGTCTTAAATACTGGGACAAATAGTAATCCAAGAACCCCGCAAATGAACACAGTATTACGTTCAAAGGAAGAAGTTACTGCGCCTTGGTCGGCGTCTTGGTTTGGCCTACTTACTTCACCTTTAAGTCTGAAAGACATAATGCCCAAAGGAACTACCATAGCAATGATTGAAGGGATAATTAAGTTTATTACAATTACAGGAGTTGTAAGCTGACCTCCTATCCAAAGCATTGTTGTAGTAACGTCTCCTATTGGCGACCAAGCTCCGCCTGCGTTGGCAGAAACTACAACCATACCAGCAAATATCCACCTAGTTTCTTTGTCGCTGATAAGCTTTCTGAGTAGAGAAATCATCACTATGGAAGTGGTAAGATTGTCAAGAACTGCAGAGAAGAAGAAGGTGAGAATGCAAATAATCCAAAGAAGTTTAACCTTGTTATTTGTCTTGATTTTGTCAGTGATTACTCTAAATCCCTCGTGAGCGTCAACAAGCTCAACAATAGTCATTGCTCCAAGTAGGAAGAACAGGATGCTAGAGATTTCCTCCATGTGATGGAGAAGTCTGTGCTCGTAAAAAACGCTTAGTAAACCGTGGCCGTCGTGTTCGTGCATAAAGGCTTGGAATGCCTCACTTAGGTGTGCTGGAGCTTCAGGGTATCCTAGTACGAATAAAGCCCAGCAAATAGTTCCAGTTAGTAGTGCTGAGGCAGCTTTGTCAACGTGAATATTGTGCTCGAGTGCAATGGCTAGATAGCCAACTACAAAAACAATTAATAGAATTACAGACATCTTATTTTAATGTGTTAAGTGCTTTTTCAAATGCAGTAGCTGTGAGGAGGTTTTTTTGGGCTCTCATATCATGTGTCGCCTTGAGTGCATTCTTGATAATCGTAGAGGTGTCGTTAAAAATTGCCTGGTCTGTCATGTCTATGTTTTCGCAACTCATGAGGTAGGCAAAAACTCTTGCCATTCCGCAGTTTGCAATGAAATCTGGAATTACAGCAATGCGCTCATCAACTGATTCAGCAATTTCACCATAGAAAATTTCTGGGTCAGCGAATGGAATATTTGCTCCTGAGCTTATGACTTGAAGGCCAGAGGCTAAAAGCCTATCTATTTGGTTTTGGGTTATGAGGCGAGATCCTGCGCAAGGAAGGAAAACATCTGCTTCAATATCCCAAATTTTTTCATTCACTTCTTTAAAACTCAACATATTTGGAGCGTTTAAAGAGTTGCCGTCTTTATCGTTGAAAAGCTTCGTAATTGCTGCGAAATCCAATCCCTCTGTATCAATCAATCCACCAACTTTATCTATAATCCCAACAACTGTTGCTCCAGCTTGGGTTATGTAATATGCTGCTGCAGAGCCCACATTTCCCCATCCCTGAACTATGACTTTTTTTCCCACGAGAGTGCCTCCGTAAATGTCGTAGAAATGGCGAACAGATTCACTAACTCCATATCCTGTGATAAGATCAGCTACACGGTATTTTCTATTTATGTCAGGACTGATGTTTGAGTCCTCAACGATTTTAGAAACGCCTTGCCTGAGGTTGCCAATTCTTCTAACCTTTTGAGGTTTGTCTGGCTTAAAGTGTCCTGTAAATACTCCTTCTTGCGGATGCCAAACCCCTTTCTCCTCAGTAATTGGAATTACCTCGTGAATTTCATCGACATTCATATCCCCACCAGTTCCATAGTAGTTCTTGAGTAATGGAGTAACCGCAGCATACCAACGCTCTAAAACACCTCTTTTACGAGGATCGTTTGGGTCAAAACAAATTCCAGATTTTGCACCTCCAATCTGTGGACCAGAGACTGTGAATTTTACCTCCATAGTTTTTGCGAGCGACTCTACTTCTCTTTGGTCTACCCTAGGATGCATTCTAGTGCCTCCTCCAGCAGCTCCTCCGCGAAGGGAATTAATTACAACCCACCCCTGCGCTTCTGTATCACTATCATTCCAGCAAAAAACAATTTCAGGTTTCTTTTCTTCGTATGCTTTGAGTAGTGCTCTCATATGCAGGCTCAATTTGCCCGCAAAGATACTACATCATGGAAGCCAAATCGCACCAGAAGAAGATGGTCTCGAGGCGCCAGTCACCGAGTTGAGTACATTGTCCATAAGCAGCCACCTCTGTAACCCCAAAAATGCAAATCCATATGCTTCTTTTGCGTCTAGCATTGGCTCTTGCAAAATATGTATTTCAGAACCATCCACAAGTTTAGACAACCTCTCCATCAAGAATGTATTTCTAGCACCTCCTCCTGAGAAAAGGACCTTTCCCTTTGGTAAATCTTTTGCAATTGTATGAGCAATGTATTCTACCGAAGTACACATAATATTTTCAAGAGAGAATCCTGTGTTTTTTACAAGAATTGGAACTAATTCGTTGTAAAACCACTCCATACCTAAGCTTTTGGGTGGGCATAAATCGTGATATTCAAGTTCGAGAAGCTCCTTAAGTAGAGATTCAGAAATCAATCCCTCCTTTGCCATAGCTCCATCATTATCGAAGTCCTTACCCACTTCTCTTGCAAGTAGGTTTAGTAGATTATTACAAGGGCCCATATCCCAAGCAATAGTTTCTTCGTCTGTAGAAATACTGATATTCGAAAATCCACCGAGGTTTACACATGCATCGTAATCTAAAAACAGATGCCTATCGACCATGGGAATAAGCGGGGCTCCAGTTCCTCCGTAGGCAACATCTAAGCTTCGTAGGTCGCAAACTGTTGGTAGTCCAGTTTCTGCAGCTAGGATTGCACCAGATCCTATTTGAACAGTAATACCCTCTTGAGGTTTGTGGAAAACAGTGTGACCGTGAGAACTTAATAAATCAGCCTTTTCAAAAGAGGCAACTTTTTCTGCCGCGAATTTTGACCAATCTCTTTCTAGGAGTTTGAGATCTAGAGCACTCATTTCCATTGAACTCCTGAGCCTTGCCCAAAGCTCATTTGGATATTCAAAACAATCGAAATTCAATAGCTCACCCTTCCAATCACCCTTTTTTGTTATTTCAAATCGCGCCCTTGCAACATCCAGACCATCTAAGGATGTGCCACTCATTAAACCTATAACAACCCAAGAATTATCTTGGGCTTTTGTTGTCGTATCTTCGTGTTCCATGCGAGTGAAAAGATAAAGATGAATTTCGAACTTACAGAAGAGCAAAAAGCAGTACGTGATGCAGCAAGGGATTTCGCCCAAAACGTTCTTAAGCCAGGTGTGATTGAACGTGACAATGAGCAAAGATTCCCAACTGAGGAAATCCGCCAACTTGGTGAACTAGGTTTCCTTGGCATCATGGTTGACCCTAAGTATGGTGGGTCAGGCATGGACGCGCTAAGCTACGTTCTTGCTGTGGAGGAAATCAGTAAGATTGATGCATCTGCTAGTGTATGTATGAGCGTTTGTAATTCACTATACTGTTACGGAATCGAAGCATTTGGATCAGATGAACAAAAGGAAAATCTCCTGAGACCTGTTGCTAGTGGCAAGAAAATAGGAGCATTTTGCTTAAGTGAGCCTGAGGCAGGTTCTGATGCGACTTCGCAGAGGACCACTGCCATTGATATGGGGGACCACTACCTTCTTAACGGTACTAAAAATTGGATTACAAATGGTGGTACTGCCTCTTATTACATTGTCATAGCCCAAACAGACGCTGAAAAAGGTCACAAGGGAATCAACGCACTTATAGTTGAGCGCGGCATGGAAGGCTTCGAAGTTGGAGCAAAAGAAGATAAGCTTGGGATTAGAGGCTCAGACACTCACACACTTATGTTCACTGACGTAAAGGTTCCCAAGACAAATAGAATTGGTGAAGATGGGTTTGGGTTCAAATTCGCAATGAAAACTTTAAGCGGTGGACGAATTGGAATTGCAGCTCAGGCCCTAGGTATAGCAGCTGGAGCGTACGAACTGGCTCTTGCATATTCAAAAGAGCGCAAGACTTTCGGAAAAGAGATTCACAAGCACCAAGCTATTGGCTTCAAGCTTGCTGACATGGCAACCCAAATCGAATGCGCAAGACTCCTAGTCTACAAAGCAGCAGCATTAAAGGATGCTGGTGAAAACTACGATTTAGCTTCAAGCATGGCCAAACTCTACGCATCTGAAGTTGCAATGAAGCAAACTGTTGAAGCAGTACAAATCCACGGTGGATACGGTTTCGTTAAGGAGTACCACGTTGAGCGATTAATGCGCGACGCTAAAATCACTCAGATTTACGAAGGCACATCAGAAGTTCAAAGAATCATAATCAGCCGAAGCATCCTCAAGGACTAATCTGCTCGTTTCTGGAATTCCATACCGTGCGTTTACCCTCATGGTAGACCACTACCTCCTTTTTGCCGTCTGAATCCGTATCTAGGACTTCAACCCTATCTGCCTTAACTATGCCAGACATTCCAACTTCTCTACCCTCGCCAAAGGTGAGCTCCCTGAGTGTACCCCCTTCGTCAACGAACAGAACTGATGATTTCAAAATATTGCTTGAAAGCCTGAAAGCAGGCACAATGGCCGGATGAACGTGAATGTCCGTCGACGCCCTTACTCCTCCCACGCGATTGAGTAGTTTCACAGATCCATTGCTACAGCCAGCATAGATGTAGTCCTTTGATCCAACTCTCAGATGGTGGATGTTCTCTACATAAACCCCGCCACCGAGTTTGGCGAAATTCCATCCTGACGTCCTTTTTCCTTCGCCTTTGAGGTTGGTGACCTTCCCATCTGCCGTGGCAACTAAGAATCTGTATTTTCTATTCTTATCGTAGTCCATTACGCTGAATCCTGTGATGGCCAAACTACTATTGAAAGGGAATCCCTTAACACTGTTGCCCTTAACGTCTATGAGATATACTGCATCTGACGTTGCAAAAGCTGTTTGATATTTTCCGTTGGCATAAATATCAACTTCGTATGCCTTTCCTATTGGTGGAGATTTTACTTCTTTAGTCCAAACCACTTTCCCACTTGCTATTGCCTCGACAACAGAACGAACTTCGTCGTAAAGGATATCCATATCTTCGCGAGTTCTATGATTCATAATAACGCCTAGAAGATTTTCAGCTTTTGGATCATTTGAAATATCTTGATTTGCTGCAACAGCCTCAATTGTTGCTTCGTCAAAAACCCAAGCGTATCTATCACCGAGATTGACTGCAAGAAATGTTCCGCCTGGTGCTGGAACTACAGCTGCATATTTGTGGGTTAGGTCAGAGTCTTCGCTAGATATTTCAATTCCTCCACGATCGAAAATGTATTTGGGAATGCGTAATTCATCTTCCCAAACTATAATTTCATTTGATGCCTTCTCTAACACATAACCCGCTGGTGATTTGAAAAGACGAGAATTTACTCCAGCTTCTGAGCGCCAATGAGCAGCCATATCCCCCGGTGCCTCAACCCAAGCATCAAGGCTAGCCTCATCGCCAACGAGCAATCCTCCACGCCATTCTTTATATGATTGCCCTGAAGGTATGGGGGCTTCTACGTTGTAGGTGTGAATGAGTGAAAGTTTTTGGGCTTTGAAAGTAGTAATGGGAAGGGACGGATCCGAGTAGTCAATAGACCAAACCGTAAAAATGTCGGACGCAAAATTTGTGGGGTCAGCGGCGTCAAATGAATCCACCATCTTCACGCTGAAGTACGCTACTATTGAGAAATAAGCAAGCGCGAGTGCGATGGCAAGTAGTATAAGATTCCTCATAGTGCTAAGTTCATGAAATGCGACTCCAATTGGGGCGTCCTTCTAAAATTCTATCTAAGTTTATTTTTAATATCTGGTGCTTTGGTTGAGTGAGTTGAGGATCTTCCTCTAGGATTTGGCCCGCCATGTATCGGGCTGTTACCATGAGGTCGCGATCTCGCATTAGATCTGCCATTTGAAGGTCGGGGACTCCGGACTGTTGCGTACCCATGACGTCGCCAGGTCCACGTATTTCCATATCTACTTCTGCAATTTCGAAGCCGTCATTGGTACGGCACATCGTCTCGAGACGGCGACGTGCTTCGTTGCTAAATTCGTCCTTAGTCATGAGGACACAGTAGCTTTGGTCTGCCCCCCTGCCGACGCGCCCACGGAGTTGGTGCATTTGGCTTAGTCCAAACCTTTCGGCGCTTTCGATGACCATGAGTGACGCATTTGGCACGTTTACGCCGACTTCAATGACTGTAGTTGCAACTAGGATTTGGGTTATGCCTTTAGCGAATCGTTGCATTTCTATTTCTTTATCCTCAGGTTTCATACGCCCGTGTACAACGCCTATACGAAACTTGGGGAGGGGGAATCGACGAGTAAGACTTTCGTAGCCGTCCATAAGGTCCTTGTGATCAAGAGTCGCGCTCTCTTCAATCAATGGGTAAACGACATAAATCTGCCTGCCTTCAAGGATTTGTTTCTCGATAAAATTGTGGACTGCTAATCGGTTGGAATCAGTGCGGTGTACGGTCTTTATTTCCTTCCTTCCTGGAGGTAGTTCGTCCAAGACGCTGCAGTCGAGATCGCCGTATGCCGTCATTGCGAGGGTTCTAGGTATGGGTGTCGCAGTCATCACTAATACGTGAGGCGAAATTGATGATTTAGCCCAAAGCTTACTACGCTGAGCTACCCCAAACTTATGCTGCTCATCGATAACTGCTAACCCTAAGTTTGAAAACTTTACTGCTGGCTCAATAAGAGCGTGAGTGCCGATAATTATATCCACTTCACCAGATTCAAGACCTTCGAGAATGGGTCGGCGAGCGGCCTTTGTAACAGAGCCAGTGAGGAGTTCCACTCGCACCTGCATTTGACTTAAAAAGTCAACTATCCCATTGAAATGCTGCTGCGCCAAAATCTCTGTCGGAGCCATAATACAAGTCTGATAACCGTTATCTATTGCTAGAAGCGCAGTCATAAGAGCAATGATTGTCTTACCAGACCCCACATCACCCTGCAGGAGTCTATTCATATGCCAACCTGTATTTAGATCGGCACGGATTTCCTTCATTACTCGCTTTTGGGCTCCAGTAAGTTCAAAGGGAAGATTCTCCTTGTAGAAGAAATTGAATTTCTCGCCCACAATTTCGAAACGCACTCCCTCGATGTCAATAGTAACTGACTGCTTTTGTTTTAATAGTGTCAGCTGGAGGTATAGAAGCTCCTCAAATCGAAGGCGTTTCAAAGCGCTATCAGCCTCCTTTGGAGTCTTAGGTGCGTGGACCTTTTCAAATGCTTCAGTCCTTCCTGGCATTTGAAGTTTCTCAAGCATTTCATCACTCAAAGTTTCCTCGAGCTCTCGCTTAACCTTAAACAAAGCCACACGAATCAACCGACCCAAACCTGAACTATGGAGTCCACGAGAGGTGAGTTTTTCTGTTGAAGAATAAACTGGATGAAGGCCTCCGCCTCCTCTTTGTTCGTATTTATCGGCGCGCTCAACTTCAGGATGGGGGATATTCCACTTGCCTTTGTAATTCGCTGGTTTACCATAGATAACAACTGTTATATCTATGGGAAGTTGATTCATAATCCACTTGCCTCCCTTGAACCAAACAAGTTCTATACTTTGGTCTCCGTCATCGAATTGAGCCACAAGGCGACTTTGCCTTCCAATCCCAACCATTTTTTTAGACGTGATTTTTCCTTTAAGCTGGAGGGCAGTAGAATCAGCAGTAATATCTGCTATGGTGTGGAACTTCGATCTATCCTCGTACCTAAATGGCAGATGCTGGATAAGATCGTAAAAAGTGAAAATGCCTAATTCTGTCTGAAGAAGTTCAGCGCGTTTGGGACCCACCCCTTTGAGGTAGGCTATTGAAGTAGATAGAGAATTAGGTTGATTATTCGACACGGCTTATGCAAAATACCGCATCTAATAATTTATACCAACATCAAGACAGGATTCTCTAAAAGATTTTTGAAATCTTGTAAGAATGCAGCTCCCGTTGCGCCGTCAACAACTCTGTGGTCACAGCTCAGGGTCACCTTCATAATATTGCCTGGAACAATTGCGCCGTCCTTAACGACAGGCACTTCGTTGATGCCTCCTACTGCTAGGATGCATGCATCAGGCGGGTTGATAATTGCAGTGAAGCTTTCTATGCCAAACATGCCCAAGTTTGAAATTGTGAACGTATTTCCTTCCCAATCTTCGGGCTGTAGCTTCTTTGACTTTGCTTTAACAGCATAATCTCTTACTTCTTCACCAATTCCTGCGAATGATTTTCCGTCAGCAAATCTTACAACTGGCACAAGTAATCCATCTTCAACTGCAACTGCTACACCAATGTGTACGTGCTCGTTGTAACGGATTCTATCCTCTAGCCAACTGCTATTTACTGCTGGATGCTTCCTTAATGCCATTGCAGCAGCCTTTACTACCATATCGTTAAAAGAAACCCTAAAGAATCCTTGGTCGTTGATGGCCTTACGCGCTTGGATAGCGTTAGTCATATCAATACTCAAGCTTAGGTAGAAATGTGGTGCTGAGAATTTGCTTTCTGCTAGTCGTGAAGCAATTACTTTTCTCATTTGGCTTACACCAACCTCAGTAAATTTCTCTTGAGTCATAGCTGGCATGCCAGTAGCACCTGCCATCTTAAAGTTCTCTACGTCGCGCTTTACTACGCGTCCACCTTCACCAGAACCAGGGATTCTGTTAAGTTGTAATCCTAATTTCTCAGCAAGTTTTTTAGCCAGTGGTGACGCAACAACTCTTCTGTTGCCAGTTGGAGGTGCTGGAGCTGCAGATTTAGGTGTAGTTGAAGCTGCTGGAGGTGCAGCTGGAGCTGCTGGAGGTGCAGCTGGAGGTGCTGGAGGTGCAGCTTTGGTTGCTAGAGCTGGAGTCGCCACTGGTGCAGCTGCAGGCGCAGGTTCTAGATCCTCTTCTTTCTTTTCTTCCTTTGCTGGAGCTTCTGCCTCAGCTTCTTTTAATAATTCTTTGTAGTCTTCTCCCTTCTCTCCTAGAATACACAGCACACTATCAACAGGTGCTGTACCACCCTTCTCTACACCAATGTATAGAAGGTAGCCGTCCTGGAAGGACTCGAATTCCATAGTTGCCTTATCAGTCTCGATTTCTGCGAGTAGATCTCCGCTTTCAACCTCATCTCCAACTTTTTTATGCCATTCTGCAACAACACCCTCTTTCATGGTGTCGCTAAGCTTGGGCATTTTGACAATTTCAGCCATGGTTCAATCATTTATTATAATCAGTCCTTAACGAACGGATAATCTTCTTGTGTGTAAACGTCTTCGTAAAGCTCGTATGGTTCTGGCAGAGGACTCTCCTCTGCGAATTTAACAGCTTCCTCTACTTCTGCTTTTACTTCTTTTTCTACTGCTTTGATTTCATCAGAAGTCATCCACTTATTGTCTAAGAGTATATTCTTAACGTGAGTAATCGGGTCTTTTTCTTGATATTCGTGTACTTCGTTCTTAGTTCTGTACTTCTGTGGATCTGACATTGAGTGCCCTTTGTATCTGTAGGTCTCAATATTGAGTAGTGTTGGCCCCTCACCTTTACGACCTTTCTTAGCTGCACTTAAAATTGCAGCACAAACTTCTTCAGGGCTCATACCATCAACAGTCTCTGAAGGCATATCATAACTAAGTCCAATCTTAGACATGTCTGTTACATTTGTTGTCCTTTCAACACTTGTACCCATGGCATATTGGTTGTTCTCAATAATGAAAATAACCGGCAGCTTCCAATTCATAGCCATATTGAAAGTCTCGTGGAGAATACCCTGTCTAGCAGCTCCGTCTCCCATGAAACAAACTGTTACATGATCTTCATCTCTGTATTTGTCAGCGAAAGCGATGCCTGCTCCTAGTCCAATTTGGCCTCCTACGATACCATGTCCCCCAAAGAGATTTTTTTCCTTGTCAAACATGTGCATTGACCCTCCCTTTCCTTTTGAAAGTCCAGTTCGTTTTCCATAAAGCTCAGCCATTACCTGCTTTGGATCAGAACCCATCACAAGAGGGTGGGCGTGATCTCTGTATGCAGTAATAACTCTATCAGTAGGCTTAATAGCCTCCATCATACCGCTTAGGATAGCTTCTTGACCAATATAAAGATGGCAGAATCCGCCGAATTTCTGCTGGATATACAGCTGCCCGCACTTCTCCTCGAACTTGCGCATTAGATACATTTCTTTATACCATCTGCGATATACAGCCTCTGAATGAGGTAGTTTATTTGCTTTCTTTTTTGCCATAGAATTAGTTTATGGTGAGGGCAAAGATATATTCAAACTGCAACTTCGTAACTTTACCTACCTGTAAGATTTTACTAGTTAATTTTTGATAGCTAGCTATATTTCTTCGAGCTCAATTTACAATTGAATTCTCTAGACCAAAACATATCGAGTTTTAACCCCATTTCGCTATCTGAAATGGACTCTGTTAAGTTAATGAATAGAACGGATACAAAGTTTGTCTTTCCCTTAACTACTCTGATAAAAATTCTACCAAAGCTCGTTAAACACTATAGAGTACTTGAGATTAATGGCGTTAGATTGAATGCCTATCGCTCATTGTATTTTGATACTGAGGATTTTCAATTTTACCACCAACACCATAACGGAAAAACAAATAGAAATAAGGTAAGATTTAGAGAATATGTCGATTCTGGACTTTCATTTCTTGAGGTAAAAAGCAAAAACAATAAGGGTAAGACGATAAAAAAGAGGATAAAAGTGAAAGAAATCACTGAATCACTTGATGGCTCAAACTTAGACTTTGTAAATAAAGCTATTGGGTCTGAAATACCTCTAAAACCTCAACATTGGAACAAATTCAGCAGGATTACGTTTGTCCATAAACGAAGAAAGGAACGATTAACTGTAGACGTTAATTTCAGGTTCGAGGACATAAATTCGACAAAGAATAATCTTGGCGACATGGTTATTGCAGAGGTGAAGCAGGCCAAAAGAAATCTATCATCTAACTTCATTAGAATTATCAAAGAAGAGAGGATTCATCCATTTAGGATTAGTAAGTACTGTATGGCTACTGCTACTCTGTTTCCTCAGTTGAAGAAGAACAAATTCAAAAGAAAGTTTTTACATTTAGACAAACTTCAGACAATATGAACGAATTACTATTGCTACTAACTGATTTAGAATTATTTGGAGCCGAATTAATCGACAAGAAGGATTTTTTAGAGCTTCTAGTAAAGGCAATCTTTAACTTCTTAGTAATCGGTTACATCGTTCGCTATTTATACTATCCTGCGACAAAAAACAAGGACTACTTGTTTACCTATATGCTTATTAGTGTAACAGTATTCTGTCTGTGTTTCCTTCTAGAAAACGTAAAGTTAGAGCTGGGATTTGCGCTGGGACTGTTTGCCATTTTTGGGATTATCAGATACAGAACAGACCCTATTCCTATTAAGGAGATGACTTATTTGTTCATCGTAATTGGGGTCTCAGTAATTAATGCATTAGCAAATAAGAAGATCAGCCATGCTGAATTGATGTTTACTAATATTCTAATTATTGCTGTGACATATGGCCTTGAGAAGATTTGGCTTCTTAAGCATGAGAGTCGTAAAACTATCATTTACGAGAAAATTGAGCTAATTGTTCCTGAAAGAAAAGATGAATTACTTGCAGATTTAAGACAAAGGACTGGGCTAAACGTAACAAGAGTTGAGATTCGTAAGCTCGATTTCTTACGTGACACAGCCCAACTTAGGATTTTCTTCTTTGAGGATGAAGACTAAGTTTTAGCGACAGAATAAGTCTTGAAATGTCAAACTGAGAGATTATTACTTCATCAAGGCTTAAAAAATCCGAAGCAGAGGTGTATTTAAAAAGCCACTAAGCTTTCTTGAGAAGAACTACAGCGTGAGCGCTTATGCCTTCGCCTGTTCCAACAAACCCTAGTTTTTCAGTTGTAGTTGCTTTGACGCTAACTTGTTCTAAGTCGCATCCAAGAATTGCAGCAATAGACTCTCTCATGCCATCAATATGAGAAGCGAGCTTGGGTAACTGGAGGCAAACCGTTGAATCGATGTTTCCTATTGTCCATCCCTTGCTAGAGACTAAATCCCAGGTGTGAGCTAGAAGTTTTTTGCTATCAATGCCTTTGTAGGCTGGATCTGTATCTGGAAAGTGCTTACCTAAATCTCCAAGGGCTAGAGCGCCAAACATGGCATCACATATTACGTGGAGTAAGACATCTGCATCACTGTGGCCTACTGCACCAAAAGTGCAAGGAACTTGAATACCGCCAATCAAAAACTCTTCTCCTTCGGCGAGGCAATGTACGTCGTAACCGTATCCAATTCTGAAATCCATTTGTCCTAAAGTAGAGAATTAATCCTCAGAAAGTGCCTCTTGAATCTCTGAGAATTGCATTCTTAGAGTGAAGCGAAGCGTGTTCGCAAGAGGATTCTGTTGAGTAGTGCTAATTAAATAGCTAAGGTCAATAGCAAATACTGTGTACTTGATACCTGCTCCCAAAGTAACGAATTGGCGATTACCCTTAGAGTAATGTTCGTAGAAGTATCCAGTTCTAAAAGCAAAAACATCAAGGAATTCATATTCAAGACCACCACCAATGTTTATCTCACGTAGTTCCTCTTTGAAGATTGAGCCATCCTCAATTGTATATGTATCATCATTGAATGATACAACACCAGGTGCATCGTAGAACGATTGAACCATTCCTGTTGCTACACCTACGTTGGGGTCGTAACCACTTACTATAGTATTTGCATCGTCTTGGTGGTAAACTGGCTGTGTTGGAACAAGTAGTTTATTCAAATCAAAAGTGAAGGCTAAAGAGTTGTAATCGTCAACTTGGAATTTATAACAAGAACCTAACCTAAGATTTGTTGGAATAAAGTCTCTTTGGGCTGTCTCAGTGTAGCTCATTTTAGCACCAATGTTTGAGATATTCATACCCCAATTAAAAGTGCCTTTACCGCCAAACCAATTAGCGTACTTATTGGTGTAAAAAAGTCCCACATCAGCTGCAACACTGATACCAGGCTTAGACTCAGCTCCTAGTACAGATATACCTCCTGTTAGATTTGAATGGATAAATCTTCCTGCAACACCTCCACTAAATTTCTCTGTAAATTTTTGAGAGAATCCCAAGTCAAGACTCAATTCTGCTGGCTGGAAATCTCTAATTGTAGTACCTACTTCGTCAGTGAAAGTGATATTTCCCAAGCTGAAGTATCTAAGAGCATACCCAATTGCTTGTCTTTTGTTAAGCTTATCAATACCTGTTAAATATGCAAGATTCATATCGTCAACTAATGCTCTAAGCCAAGGTGCATAGCTAAGACTTACGTCTAAATCATTCTCATTGAATGCCATCTTAGCTGGGTTCCAATGCATACAATTAGCATCTGCAGATAACGCAACACCAGCATCTCCTAAAGCTCCAGATCTTGAATCTGGTGCAATCATCAAAAACGGTACTGCAGTAGTAATGGTGTTTAGTTGCACAATGCTAGCTGCCTCATCTTGTGTTAACTGAGATGTGGCAGATTGTGGAAGTGTAACCAAAAGTACTGCGATTAGAGTCGTTAGTATGTATTGCGTGTTCTTCATTGGGAAGTGCAAATGTAGCACCGATTATGGCCCTACAACGACAACTTTGCTACCATATTGTGCATAAGCGCCGTTTATCGCTATTAATTCTATTTTAAATAGGTAAACTCCTTGCTCCACCTTAGATCCGCTATCATTGGTCAAATCCCAAGTAAGTAAATCAGTTGTTGAGCCATTTGCATGTAAATCAGTCGAATAACTTCTCACAAATTTACCATCGCTATTATAGATGTGAACATTTGCTTCAATAGCCTTGCACTCTTGATTATGAGAAAACCTAAATGTGGTATTGTCAATTGCTGGATTTGGGAATGCTATAACTTGATCCAATGCTACTTCAATTGAATTTACAACTATGAATTCGGTGGTATCAGTTGCGCTATTGTTTTGGACATCCCAAACCTTCAAAACCAAATTGTGCTCACCGTCTTCCAAATCCTTAAATGGGAATCTCACTGTACCACTCTTATAAGTGTCTAAATCAGCAGAGAAGTAGGAGTTCAAGATATAAGGATTCGAGTGGTCATCGTCTAATACTGCCTTAAGGTCGTGGCCAATTCCGTTTCCAACAGTGTTTATACCACTATCATCAAACACTCTAGCAAAAAGCCAAGGATCATCAGAAGTCACTCCACCCCTGACAAATAAGCTGTCGTTCATGTATAGTTGAACCTCTGGACCTTCGTCATCTGGAATGACATTATTAGATGTACCCCCGATAATAAAGTCCTCACTTGCTCCGTGTGCATCTATGTCACCACTTAAGGCATAGCAGCTAATTCTTCCATTTCCGTATGTATAATCTATATCCCTTGGCACAACGAATTGAAAGCTGAACTCTCCGTTTTCAACGCTTGCTAATCCCTTGTAAATTACATTTCTGAAAACACTATAAGAAAAAGCTCCAGCAATCTCATCGTTATCTAAAGTGCTTAATTGAGAGCGCTTGTCGAAAACTTTGGGATATATGAATCCGTTGAAATCACTCAGTGTATCTCCTTCAGAATTTCCGATATATCCGCTAATAGTCACTAGATCTAGGCTCTTTATCGTATCCGGAATTTCAGTGATGAATATCTTCTCAGAAGGGTAAGCCAACATCATAGCTGGGTCTCCCAATAGTGAAAAGTTCCTCATGTTCACTGTACTCGTAACCTCATCGCTATTCTTTGTGTCCTTGCATATATCACCTAGGCAACGCATTTGGCCTGTCCCAGCATCATCATCTAGTACAGTTTGGAAAAAGGCTGTATTGAGTTCTTGATTACCTCCGCTAAATACTGTTCGAGTAGTTGTGAGCATTCCAACTGCGCCACCATTGGGATTGAAGATTAACATCTCACCCGCGCTCTCCTCTTCTGGGTCGTCGTACCTCGAGAGTTCACATGTTGCAGTCATAAACACAGGAAGTCTGTTTTTGTTAGTCCATTCTCTAATGGTTGTCGTATTCAAAATTCTCTCATGAGCCCAACCCCTAGCTCCACCGTGACCTATATAATCGACGATTAAAGCTCCCTCTTCTATTTTTCTTTGGATTTCTGCCTCTGCCTCATCGTATCTCTCACCTCCAGGAGTCGATTCTTGAACATATGCATCAGGATAAATCTTAATCACATCGTATGCATTGTACTCCTGGCTAACGTGGTTTGAATGCACCTCGCTATCTGACATATGTCTCCAACCGTCGCTATTGTTACCATCTTGGTCATCTGTCACGAACAGAATCTTATTGCGCCACGCACCAAACGTCGATGACGTCTCCTCCCCTAGACAATTACTCAAATCTGAACTATCAATAGGAGCACCTAGGTAGGTCTCAATCTTAGAAACCATTGCAAGAGCATCCTCCAAATTAGGCGCAGGAATTCTACCAACTCCAATCGCCAATTTATCTCCTGGCGCTTCTCCATCTCCATCTTCCAATAGGCCAAAATAGTCATCCGTCACATAACTGCTAACAGTACTTTCTGAGTTTGAACTCTGGAAGGTCAGAAGGTTAATTCCATCAGGGTTTAGGTTTCTATTAAAATATGATCCATCGCCCAAAAGAAGTAAATGTTGTGGCTCTTCGTCAGGACTCTCTGCCTTATCCATTAACATCAACATGAGCATTTTCAATGCTGTAGGGTCTGGCGATCCTGAAGAAAAACTGTTCCAAACCTCACGCTGATTAACAACGGCAACAGTCATTCCTTCATTTGCGTGTAGAGTTGCCAGTCTATTTGCAGCAGAATCTAAAGTCAAAGAAGTCAGGATAACCAAGTCAATATCCTCTAATGAATGGATGTCCGAATTTTCTACATTACCCATTGACTCAACTTCAAATGCTGAAGAGTATTTAAAGGCGACAAACCTTCTAGTTGTATCTGCAAGAGCATCCCAACTTACATCTCCGCTTTGGTCTTCAATATCACAAATTCTAGGGTTAAGATGTTCTGTCACATCCCAAACCGCTTCAACAGATTCGGCATCTTTAAGATTGTAAGCAACAACGTCAATTTCGGCCAAATCATGAGTTCCGTTTATGTGAAATTGACTTCCATTAAATTTTAATTCTTGATACGCCTGGACCCTAACGTAATCAACCCACCCTTCTGCTTCTTCATTTCCAGGTATGTACGAAAGCTCTACACCTATACCATCTCCGTCTAATGGTAGGGTGAGCGGTAGTGTGCGTTTTTGGGCCAAAAGAAGGCTGTTTTCAGTAAGTGCTAAATCGGAAGTCGTATAACTCTCACCACCACAAGTCATAGTGTAATCACTAGTAGTTCCAATAGTTCTACCTGCAATTCTAGACTCTACGTACCCAGTATCTCCAACTAAATTTGGGATATTGAAGTACATATTGAAAATCTGAGAACCTAGATTAGTAAAGTGCTCATTATAAAATTCTCTTCCCGACTTTGCTAGGTTTGTCGTTTCTATTTCGTGGAACCTCCGAGCCAAATGTTTGTCAAAAGTTTCATCAACTGAATCTTGTATGGGATCGGCATCAACTATCCTACTGCCTTCAAGATTTGGCTCTCCATCCAGGCGCACAAAGTAGTATGCGTAATCAGACCAGGGGTTCAGACTGTGACTCCACCACCCATTACTTTCATTTAAAGTCCATGAATTCACACCTGATGCGTGGAAATAAATCACATCTCCTTGATTGAATACTCCATCTGATTCACCTGAAGTTTTAACTGGCAAAAGCGGAAGGTCTAAAGGACGTTCAACATCATTTAAAAAAGGCAGTTGTTGCCCCCCTCCTCCATAGACATGAATCCCACTAAAATTGTAGTCTTCAGGCGAAATTCCAGATTGTGTTAGATCTGAATATTCAATCCTGTGAATACCCTCTTTTGTGGTTCTGAATTTAATCCAAACCCCTTCTGACAATGCTGAGTGTTCTGGCCAATCCCTTTCAATTCTTTGATGAGCTACCGGTGATTCAGCAATTACTCCCGACCAAGATGCTAATCTTTGCATCTCAGACCCGTTATTTCTAAATGCTGGAAATCTGGCTTGAGCGAAGTATTCATCGGTGTTTGACCCTCTTACAATTCTCCACTCAGGACGTTGAATTTGGAAATCTTCGCTGATATTGTCTGAAAGGGCAGGATTGAAAGTCGTCCAATTAAAATTTTGGTCTAAAATTTCAACCCCAGACCATGGTCTTTCAATGGGAAATTCAGCAATCACTGTTGGAGAGATTTGATCTAAAATCTCGTTTGTCTGTTCGAAAGTCCAAGACGCTTCGACCACTTCTGCGTCATACTGCGCAAATACTTGATTTTCAATCATGAAGAAGATGAAGAAAACAATAACAAAATTCATGAACACACGATTGAGTGTGTATATCCTTTTATTTTTTGCGTCGACGCTCATTAGTTATTCGGCAAATTTCGGCATGAATTATACAATTAACGTCATTTATTAGAGGTTATTGTTAAAGTGCCGGCTTTGAGAATATTCCCCAATATGTGTTGTAATTTTTGTATACTTGTAGGTTGAATGGGAACCTTTATGTTGAAAATGAAACTGAAATACCTAGTACGCTACATGCTTCTTGCGTTTGTTCTCGTAGCTGGTGCAGCTAACGAAGCACAGGCTCAGGACCCTGAGTTTACTCAGTATTACGCGAATCCTCTATTCCTCAACCCTGCTTTTGCGGGTTCTGACCGTTGTCCTCGTATGGTTATGTCATACCGAAACCAATGGCCGGCTATGAGTGGTAACTATGTTACTCAAGCCGTAGCATACGATCAACACGTAAATTCTATCCAGGGTGGTCTAGGATTAACTGTTATGCACGATCAGGCAGGCCAAAATACACTTCAAACTACTCGTATCACTGGTATGTATGCATATCAGCAAAGCTTAACTAGAAAGCTTAGCATTCGTGCTGCTCTTGAGGCAAGCTACTTTCAAAAGGCACTTGATTGGAGTAATTTAACTTTTGGCGACATGATTGATCCTCGTCGTGGGTTTATTTACGAAACTCAGGACACACCGAGAGGT
>Ga0160422_10000845_pt1 | contig 18785 bp, 15 predicted proteins | sample Fk160mmetaG_FD_108192 | JGI IMG/M metagenome (GOLD analysis project Ga0160422, IMG submission 108192) | Marine microbial communities from the Central Pacific Ocean - Fk160115 60m metaG | ecosystem: Environmental > Aquatic > Marine > Oceanic > Photic zone | place: The Central Pacific Ocean... | reverse complement strand
GAACCAGTGACCTCTCGCGTGTGAGGCGAGCGCTCTGAACCAGCTGAGCTAAATGCCCTCCAAAGCGTGTTTCAAAAGAAACAATCACGGAAGTTACGCAACCTGATGTCAGACAACACAGGGCCTACGAGTTCCGAAAAGTGCGCCCTGCAGGGCTTGAACCTGCGACCAAGAGATTATGAGTCTCCTGCTCTGACCAACTGAGCTAAGGGCGCGTGGGACGAAGGTACTGCGGAAGAGGACCGAAGTCCACCCAGTCCAAGTCAATCCACTTCTTCACCTTCCTCCAGCCATTCAAATTCCAATTGGCGCTTGGCCAGGTCAGCCGCAACGACCCGGATTGTAATGGAATCCCCTAGTCCAATTTTTGTGCCTGAGCGCAAGCCCTCAAAAAGCACGCGGTCCTCGTCAAAACTCCATTGATCCCAAGGAAAAGACTCCTTCGGCACAAATCCCTCACACTTGTTTTCGTCGATTTCCACAAACAATCCGCGGCCAATCACACCATTCACGAGACCTTTGAATGTCTCTCCGATGCGGGTGGAAAGGAACTCAACTTGCTTGTACTTGATGCTCGCTCGCTCAGCCTCGGCGGCCCGCTTCTCCATGACCGAACTGTGGTGGCACTTCCCTCCAAGTGGCGCTTCATCAGCGCTGCCTTTGCCATCAAGGTACCTCTGCAGCAGCCGATGAACCATCACGTCGGGATAACGACGAATGGGACTTGTAAAATGCGTGTAATAAGGGAAAGCCAGCCCGTAATGACCGATGTTTTCCGTGTTGTACTCCGCCTTGGCCATGGTGCGAATTGCCATGGTCTTGACAGTGTGTTCTTCCTGTGTTCCTGAAGTTGCCGCCAAAAGATCGCGAAGCAGAGACTCGGCATTTCCCGGGGTGGGCTTGGGCATCTCATGACCAAATCGCCTGACAAACATCCGAAGTTGCTTCAGCTTCTCAGGATCTGGCCTGTCGTGAACCCGATACACCGCCGTGCGCGAAGGCACTTGTTTTTCTGGGTGGACTTTGGCCAAAAACCGGGCTACTTCAACGTTGGCAAGCAACATGAAGTCTTCGATGAGCTTGTTGGCCTCTTTCATTTGCTTGACGACCACACGCAGAGGTTTTCCCTCTTCGTCAAGTTGAAATCGAACCTCCTCTGTGTTGAAATCGATGCCCCCTTTTTGAAAGCGCTTTCTCCGAAGTTCTTGGGCGAGGTCACCGAGCACGCGAAGTTCCTCTGCGTGATCCCCTTCTCCAGACTCAAGTCGCTCTTGCGCTTCTTCATATGCAAACCTTCGGTCGGAGTGTATGACCGTTCGACCAAACCAGCGGCCCACAACTTCCGCCTTCGTTGTCATTTCGAACACCGCGCTGAATGCAAACCGATCTTCATGAGGTCGAAGCGAGCACAAATCATTGGAGAGTACCTCGGGAAGCATCGGGATGGTGCGGTCCACGAGATACACGCTTGTGGCGCGCTGAACTGCTTCGCGGTCAAGAATTGAGCCCGGCGTCAAATAATGAGTCACATCAGCAATGTGCACACCCACCTCCCAATTTCCGTTTTCACAGCGCCGAAGGCTCAGCGCATCGTCGAAGTCCTTGGCATCTGCCGGGTCGATGGTCATGGTAAGGACCTCACGAAAGTCTCGACGACGGGCCACCTCAGCAGGGTCGAGCCCGTGAGGCTTCGCCGCATCGCTCGGCACAAATGCTCTTGCCGCAACTTCAACTTCTTCGGGGAATTGGTAGGGCAAACCAAATTCCGCAAGAATGGCATGCATTTCTGCCTCGTGATCGCCTTGTTGGCCGAGAATTTGAACGATTCGACCCACAGGTTGGTCTCGAGGGTCGTCCCATTGTTCTAACGCAACCAAAACCTTATCTCCATCTGTTGCTTCACCAAGATGTCGTGCTGGAATGAAAAAATCTGTGTGAATCTTTTGATCTGACGGCTTTCCAAAAGCATAGTCGCGCACCAAGGTTACCGTGACGACGTAGTGCTCACGAAGTCGCTTGGTGACGCGCTTGACTCTGGGTGTCGTTCGGCGTCCGCGCTGCCACCATTCAATTTCTACGGTGTCCCCCCAGAAAGCATCGCCCGTCTGAGCCTTGGGGACGCGGATTTCATTGCCGTCGGCCATGCGCACAAAGCCCGTACCCATTCGAGAAATTTGGATGGTTCCTTCTGCCCCTGATGCCTCCTGAATTTCAGCCGCTGCCAACGTGTATCGTCCGCGACCCAAATCCTGCAGCTTGCCCTTCTCTGCCAAATCCTCCAAAAGAGCCAAGACGGCGCGACGCACCTCGTGATTCAAGATTCCAAGGGCACCAGAAACCTGTTTGTGATTGAGCGCTTTTCCCGTGCGCTGTCGAAACACTTTCAATACCGATTTGCGCAAATCTTGCGGCGAACCATAATCCTCAGACCCGTGCATGCCGCGCTGTCCTTTACCACCACGACGAGAAGAACCTCCCACAAACTTGTTTCCGCGCGAACCGCGACCTCCTTTCCTGCCCATGCGTCAAAGATGCAGCTTGTGGGCGAACTTGCCACCTCATGACGTCCCGATTTCTCCCCACCCATTGGCTTGAATATGCCTTGATTGACGCTGGTCATGGCAAGCGCCTAGAGCGATTTGGAGAAGTCACCATGGTAAGGCCAGATCCTTTTGCGTTGTGGCAACCCGCTGGTGACCCCAAAGCTTGGCAGAGCGCGGATGCCACATTTGAACCAACAGGTCGAACACAGGGCAGGTGGAATGTCGCCCACGACACGCCCAAAAGATGGCCCATTCGTTATCATTCTCCCTCACTGGAATTGGTCTTCGAACTGGAAATGACCCAATTCAAGCACATTGGTTTGTTTCCTGAGCAAGCAGACAATTGGGAATTCATCGCGGAGAAACTCAATGAGGGCGACAAATTTCTCAACCTCTTTGCCTACACCGGAGGAGCAAGTCTCGCCGCTCGATTTGTCGGTGCAGATGTCATCCATTGCGACGCAATTCGACAAGTCGTGAACTGGACACGAAAAAACATGGAAGCAAGCGGTCTCAGCGGAATTCGTTGGGTCGTGGAAGACGCTCTGAAGTTCGCTCGTCGAGAGGCCAAACGCGGCAAGATGTATCACGGAATCGTCCTCGATCCGCCCACTTGGGGTCTTGGACCGAAAGGCGAGAAGTGGAAACTGGAAGACCAGCTGCTCGACCTCATTGAGGTCGTGGCACGCTTGGTGGCCCCGGGAGGCTTTGTCGTCATGAATACTTACAGCGGCATTCCCCCGAGCAGCCTAGAAACGATGTGGGCCCTTGCGCTTCCTGATGCCAACATTCAAAGTGGCGAGCTTTGTCTTCGCACTGAACTCGGCCACGATTTGTCCACAGGAACCCTTGTCCGCATTCAAAGACCTTAACACAATGCTGGCATACGGGTCGTCTCCATCGCCCACATGTGTATTTTTGTTGGCATGGCACAGAACAGCGTAATGCTTGGACTCAAACTGCCCACCGACCCCCGATGGGTGGAGCTTGTTGAACAAAACATCTCTGAAATTCTGACTGACCACGCATGGTGCGAACAGAAAGCCGCCTCCAATGCCATCAGCACCATAGTACGCTACCCTGAACTCACAGATATGGTCGAAGAATTGACCGCGATTGCGCAAGAAGAAATGTCGCACTTTGGGATGGTGCTAGAAAAAATGAAGGCCCGAGGATTCACGCTGGGCCCGGAGCGCAAGGACGACTACGTGGGTCAACTCGCGAAGTTCATCAGACGGGGCGGGTCTCGGGAGAGCCAGCTCGTGGATCGTCTTCTTTTTGCAGCCATCATTGAAGCCCGCTCGTGTGAACGATTCAAAATGCTGTCAGAACGCATCAGCGACCCTGACCTCGCATCGTTCTATCGCGAATTGATGATAAGTGAAGCAGGCCACTACACGGCCTTCTTGAAGCTCGCACGGAAATACGGCGGCTCTGTTGACGTCAACGAAAGGTGGAAAGAGTGCCTCGAATTTGAAGCGCAAATCATCCAGAATTACGGGAAGAAGGAAACCATGCACGGCTAACGCCAAGGCTCCATTACCTGAACCCCTTGTCGGCCTTTCCCAAGGTCCAACGCCCACCTATGTAGGCCATCCGTCCCAGGATGGGGCCATAAACGAGGCTCGCGTCAAAGTTCTCTTGAAATGTGCTCACATCTGATGTGTTGGCCAAATCCCAACCCAAAATGGGATTCCCTTGACGAAAATTCAAGACGTTCTCCACCCCAAGATACAGGTCAATTCCGGGGGAGAACACACGGGACACTTGGGCATTGACCACAACAAAGTCATCCTCCAACACCGATTGAGGTCGGCTGTCTAAGAGAACATCTGGACGTGGAATGCGCTGCGGCCCCACCCATTGTAACGTCACGTCTCCTGTCCAATTGGCCCCTCGGTCGTTGACCTTCGAACTGTAACTCCACTGAGAAAAGGCACGGTGCCTCGGAACATAGGGGTCGAGCATTGTTCCGGCAGCCTCAGCGCCATCTCGCTCGGTTACTGCATGAACAAAACGGTAGGCCAATCGCATGTCCCAACGCCGATGCACAGACCAGCCGAGCTCAGCTTGGGCAGTGATAGATCTAGCCTCCCGATTGCCGAGGTTATATACGCGCACTTCATGGGCATCCGCGTCAAAATCAACAACTGCGCGATTTTGAAATTCTGTCCAATACCCATCTAGGGCAAAATCCGCATCACGGTAAAACAATTTAAACTTGCTTGTGACATTGACCCCTGCGTTCCAACCTTGCTCAGGCTCGAGTGGCCCATCTAAAATCCACGTCCGATTGCTCGCCCAGGCGCCAAGCTCCTCCATCAACACATTGGGCGTCCGAAAGCCCGTGCCCGCCACCAATTTCAGTGAGGTCTGTTCTGTCGCGCTCCAACGAGCGTGAATTCGCGGCGTAAAAATCGTGCCCCAGAGATTGTGATGGTCCACCCGAAGACCAGCCACCACCATGCCGCGATCGTTCCCCTTCCATGTGGTCTCCAAAAACGCCCCTGGAACATGCTCTGTGCGCATCAAAGTATCGGAGCTAGGTGAGGATTCCATTGGAGTCGCTCCCCACGTTCCACGTTCCAAGAAGTCATCGTAGAGGTAACTCACCCCTGCGCTGAACTCAACATCATCTGAACCCAAGAATCCACTGCGTAGCACATTTGCCCTAAAGGTCTTCTGCTCCCCATCATAATCGCGGTTGCCAAATCTTTGAATGTGTCTGTGATTGGATGCAGTCCATTGACTTCCCCATGAACGACCCTCTTTCCCTGGCAAAACGTATCCAATTTTGGCATTGGCTTCCGCGCGCCGAATGTTCGTAGAAGCCGTCCAAAGAGGATTTTCGCCCGTCATTCCACCTTCCCGAACCATTTCGGCACCCACGAATGCGATGTCCGCGCGCAAACCACGGTCACCAATGAAACGCCATTCATTGCGCACCACACCGTCTTTTTTCAGCGGTGTATCAAGAAACCCATCACCATCACGTTTGCCGTCCAAATCGTTGTCAGGGCCATTTCTGTCATTGACACGCTGTCCGTATTCTCCATGCGTCATCAAAACCGTCTCCCAACGCCGCCCCACCTGATGCCTGCTGACATGATTGAACTCCATGCGGCCCGTTCCCGCCAAGAAAAGATTAAGGTGAAAAGGCTCGGCAGAATCAGCGTTACGGTGAGCAACATTGATTTGGCCGGTAAAACTTTCGTAACCTGACGCCACTGTACCGACCCCCTTTGAAATGAAAATGCTTTCAATCCATGGCCCAGGAATGAAACTCATGCCCTGAACCACATTCAACCCCCGTGGGCCTGGCAGATTGTCAACCAAAAGTTGCGTGTACTTGCCGGCCAAGCCAAGCATGTGGATCTGACGCGTACCAGTAACCGCGTCTGTGAAACTTGCGTCTACGGATGCGTTGGTTTCAAAGGCCTCGCTCAGGTTGCAGCACGCCGCCTTGCACAGCTCTTTGCGGCTAAGTTGTTGCATGTTGAGAGGATTCAAGAGGGAAATGCTTTGAGTGCTCTCCTCGAAGACGACATCTGCAGACTCCAAGAGAACTCCTTGCTCCAATGGCACGTCGAGGTAAGATTCCCCGCGATACAACACATCCACCGTTTTGTAACCGACCATGCTGACGCGAAGTGTATCCAGGTTGCGCCGCACATCAATTTGGAAAAACCCATATGCATCGGTGACCGCACCGATCTCGCCTCCCTTCCAAAATACCGAGGCCCCAGGTAGGGCATCAAATGTCTCTGTATCCGAACCAGAGCCAGCACCATCCATCTTTACCGGCGCAAATACCTTTCCCCTAAGGGTCTTTTGCGCATTTGCATCAATGGATACGCTCACAAGCAGCATCAAGCAGGCGACAAGCCAACTGGCTCGTATCATTGGTCTTCGGGATGTGATTCTATGCAGGATTTGTGCTCGCGATACTTGCAACATCCGTGCAAGTTCGCATAAGATTCTTCCGACGCCCTGTACTCGTCTGTATCGTGTCCCACTCCAGTGGCGAGCTTGTGCAAACCCACTTTGTTCCACTTTTTGGTCTTGTATACAACGTGGATTTGTTTGGTTTCAAGATTGTAATCGGCAACGACAATGCCTTTTTGATCGAAGGCCGCTTCGATACGGCTTTCGCACATGCCGCACAACCCAGATACACCAAATGTCAATTCGGCCTTCTGTGCTTGCGAAGACACCGAGGTCATTGCGATTCCTAAGATGAAAAAAATACAGAATGCCACCCCTCTGAAGATGGAGCGACCAATCGGCGAGATGGATAAAAAACCCATCACTCGCCCTTGATGGATGCGGTCAAATAGTCTCGATTCATCCGCGCAATGTTTGTCAAATCAATGCCCTTGGGGCACTCTACTGAGCAAGCTCCGGTGTTGGTGCAATTTCCAAACCCTTCCTTGTCCATCTGCTCTACCATGCGCGTCACACGACGCTTGCGCTCGGGCTGACCTTGGGGGAGCAAGGCGAACTGACTCACTTTGGCCGACACAAACAGCATTGCTGACGCGTTTTTACAAGTGGCCACACAAGCCCCGCACCCGATGCAAGTGGCTGCATTGAATGCTTCATCCGCATCAGCTTTGGGAATGGGAATGGTGTTGGCGTCCAACGTTTCCCCACTTGTGTTGACAGAAACATAACCCCCTGCTTGAATGACTCGATCAAACGCTCCGCGATCTACAGTCAAATCTTTCACAACAGGAAATGCCGTCGCTCTCCAAGGCTCAATGGTGATGGTATCCCCGTCCTTGAATGATCGCATGTGCAATTGACATGTGGTTACTCCTCGTCCTGGCCCATGAGCCTGTCCATTGATGAACATCGAGCACATGCCACAAATCCCTTCGCGACAGTCGTGATCAAAAACCACGGGGTCGCCGCCCTCACGAATGATGTTGTCGTTGAGAACGTCCATCATTTCAAGAAAGGACATGTCCCCCGTTACGCCTGAAAGTTGGTGTGTATCGAGTCTCCCTTTCTCCGTTGGGCCATCTTGGCGCCAAACTTTCAATGTAAGGTCCATCTAATTTTGAAGTTCCCCGTTATTTGTAGCTACGCTGCTTCAACTCAATGTTTTCGTACTCCAACTCCTCTCGATGCAACACCGCATCCTTGGGCTCGCCTTTGTATTCCCAAGCACTCACAAAAGTGAATTCTTCGTCTCGGCGTAGTGCTTCGCCTTCCTCAGTTTGATGCTCTTCCCGGAAGTGACCGCCACAACTTTCTTCCCTCACCAAAGCATCCTTGCACATCAATTCGCCCAATTCCAACAAATCTGCAACTCTGGCGGCTTTATCCAATTCTGGATTGTAGCCATCTAGCGTTCCTGGGACACGAACATTTTCATAAAACTCCTTTCGTAGCGCGGAAATTTCTTCGATTGCTTTGGACAAACCTTGACCATTGCGCGCCATGCCACAGTTCTCCCACATGATGCGACCCAAACGGCGATGGAAATCATCCACCGGCAGGGAGCCCTTGTTGTTGATCAGCCTTTCTAACACGTCCTTGACTTCAGCCTCAGCTTTCATGAACTCTGGCGAGTCGTTTGGAATCGGCCCTGTTCGGATGTCGTCAGCTAGATAATCTCCAATCGTGTAAGGAAGCACAAAATACCCATCAGCGAGGCCTTGCATCAAAGCCGACGCACCAAGACGATTGGCCCCGTGGTCAGAAAAGTTGGCTTCTCCTGCGGCGTAGAGGCCGGGGACCGTCGTCATCAAATTGTAATCCACCCAAAGCCCCCCCATGGTATAGTGCACCGCGGGGTAAATTTTCATGGGCGTTTCGTAAGGGTTGTCATCCGTGATTTGGCGATACATGTCAAACAAGTTGCCATACTTCGCCTTCACCACAGCCTTTCCCAATTCCCGAATTTTCTCGTCACTTGGGTTTTCAAGACCGAGAACGTTGGCCTCTGTCTTGCCATACCGCTCGATGGCACTTGCATAGTCCAAATACACCGCCTCTCCAGTCTCATTCACACCATATCCCTCATCGCAACGTTCCTTGGCGGCTCGGGATGCAACATCACGGGGAACCAAGTTTCCAAATGCGGGATAACGTCGCTCCAAATAATAGTCACGATCCTCTTCTGCAATGTCTGTAGGCTTCAGTGTGCCTTTGCGAACTGCTTCGGCATCCTCCGACTTGGCTGGAACCCATATGCGGCCATCGTTGCGCAAAGATTCAGACATCAAAGTCAACTTGCTTTGATAATGTCCACTTACAGGGATGCAAGTTGGGTGAATCTGAGTGAAACAAGGGTTTGCCATGTAAGCGCCCTTTTTGTGTGCTTTCCACGCGGCGCTGACATTCGACCCCATGGCATTGGTGCTCAAGAAAAACACATTGCCGTAACCTCCCGAAGCCAGAACAACGGCATGGGCGCTGTGCCGCTCCACCTCGCCTGTCACCAAGTTACGCGCGATAATGCCTCGGGCTTTTCCGTCCACCACGACGATTTCCATCATTTCGTGACGGTTGTACATCTTCACTTTTCCTTTGGAAATCTGACGGCTTAAGGCCGAGTAAGCGCCCAACAACAGTTGCTGCCCTGTTTGGCCTTTGGCGTAAAAAGTCCTGCTAACCTGAACCCCTCCGAAAGACCGGTTGTCAAGGAGACCTCCGTATTCGCGGGCGAAGGGAACGCCTTGAGCAACACACTGGTCAATGATGCTTCTGCTTACCTCTGCAAGTCGGTGCACGTTTGCCTCTCGGCTACGGTAGTCACCGCCTTTGACCGTGTCGTAGAACAAACGGTAGACAGAATCACCATCATTTTGATAATTCTTTGCCGCATTGATTCCACCTTGCGCCGCGATGGAGTGAGCTCTTCTTGGACTGTCTTGGAAACAAAAAGCGTGAACATTGTAACCCATTTCAGCTAAAGAAGCCGCCGCAGAACTCCCCGCCAGTCCCGTTCCAACCACAATGACGTCAATCAGGCGCTTGTTGGCTGGGTTGACCAATCGAATGTTGTTCTTGTGATTGGTCCATTTGTCCGCAAGTGGCCCATCTGGCACCCTCGATTGCAACAAGTCGACTCCAAGGTCTCCTTGCTTAGGGATGTTCAATATCTTGGAATCAGTCATGGTGCTAGCCTTGCGTGATGAAAAGATACAATGGGATTGCCGCAAACGCTAGAGGTACGAGTACAGCAAAAGCTTTTCCAACCATTTCAATCCAAATCGTGTACGTTGCGTGCCTGATTCCAAGACTCTGAAAACCACTTGCAAACCCATGCCACAAGTGGAATCCAAGGGCCACCATTCCCGAGACATACAGCAAAACGGCAGCGAAGGCAAATGAGTTCACCAACGGGTTGAAGTAATTCAACACGACGGTGTAGAGGTCCTTCAGCACCACACCATCGACCGTTTGCGTCGGCATTTCACTGAAATGCATTTTCCACCAAAAATTCTGCATGTGCGTGACGATAAACACAAGCACAATTGTCCCCAACAACGCCATGTTGCGGCTGCTCCATCCAGAGTTAGAGGAGCCCTTCTCCACCGCATAGGAAACCGGCCTAGCTCTGCGATTTTGAACGGTCAAAACAATCCCATCCACAAGGTGGAACAACACACTTCCATAGGTGAGATAGCTCAGCACCTTGACTGCAGGAAACGTGGTCATGAAGAGGGCATATTGGTTGAAGGCGGTCTGGCCTTCTTCTCCTGGGATGAAAAGCTGAAGGTTTCCCAGCAAGTGTCCCACCAAAAAAAGACAAAGAAAGAGCCCTGTAAGGGCCATGACATATTTCTTCGCAATGGATGACTTTAGAATTCCTGAAGAACTCATTATCTTTCAGTTGAAGGGCATTACAAAAATATGCTACCCCTGTCCCCTGACCAAGTAGAACCATTCTAAGGTGCGTGATAAGGGGGAAAAGAGGGAGAGGGTCTGGATAAAACCCCCTCCCAAACGGTCATGATCGGTCCGAACGTTTCTCCAACATCAGCATCTCTCCGGCCACCACTTCCGTGATGTACCGAGTCTGCCCTTCATCATCCTCAAAGGTTCGGTACGTCAATCGACCTTCGACCGCGACCTCCGACCCTTTTTTCAAATGTTGGCCAACCACTTCCGCCAAACCACCCCAAGCGACAACATCATGCCATTGGGTGCGTTCAACCCTCTCTCCATCACCGTTTCGAAACGTTTCGTTCGTGGCCATAGGGAATCGGGCTTTCACCTTTCCGTCGTCGAAGGTGATGATTTCGGCATCCTTGCCGAGACGTCCAATCAATTGGACTTTATTGCGCAGTGCATTCATGATTTTAAGTTGTTATCTGCTGTCAAAAGTCCCTGTCTCTCTCCTCGAAATGACAGGGAATTGACTCGTGTCAAAGCGGGATGAAAGAACGTCGCCAGTGACCTCGCCAGGCGCTACCTTTGCAAGCCATGACTGACGTTCGAGTACGCTTTGCTCCCAGCCCCACGGGGCCGCTTCACATGGGCGGTGTCCGGACAGCGCTGTACAACTGGTTGTTCGCCAAAGCCCACGGCGGAACATTTGTCTTGCGAATTGAAGACACGGATCAAGGACGATTTGTGGAGGGTGCTGAGGCGTACATCGAGGAAGCATTGTCCTGGTGTGGCTTGTCCCCAGACGAAGGTGTTAGTCCTGGCGGGGAGTTCGGGCCGTATCGGCAAAGTGAGCGAAGTCAATTGTACCGCAATGCCGTCAATTCCTTGATCAATCAGGGCTTGGCCTATGAAGCATTTGACACTCCTGACGAACTCGAAACGTTGAGAAAAGCAGCAGAGCCCGGGGTGTTTCAATATGACGCCCAGTCCCGAGGAAAATTGAGAAACAGTCTGACGATGGATTCCAAAGAGGTGGCCAAGATGAAATCAAATGGTGCGCCCTTTGTTGTCCGGTTTAAAACCCCTGATGAAGAGGAAGATGTAACCTTCGAGGATGCCATCCGAGGCAACATCAGTTTCAAGTCTAGCGTGCTAGACGACAAAGTTTTGATGAAAGCCGACGGTCTCCCAACGTATCACCTCGCCAACGTGGTTGACGACTACGAAATGCGCATCTCCCATGTGATTCGCGGAGAAGAATGGCTGCCCAGTGCACCCTTGCACGTTCTACTCTATCGAGCATTTGGCTGGGACCACCCCACATTTGCTCATCTGCCCTTGATTTTGAAACCCACAGGCCATGGCAAATTGAGCAAGCGTGATGGTGACGCCGGTGGATTTCCCGTCTTTCCCCTTGATTGGACAGACCCAACGAGCGGGGCCACTTGGCCAGGCTATCGCGAGCAGGGATTCGCCCCTGAGGCGTTCACCAACATGCTTCTGATGTTGGGCTGGAACCCTGGTGACGAGCGTGAGATCTTCTCGATTGCAGAAGCCGCTGAGGAATTCTCCTTGAAGCGCGTCGTCAAGTCTGGCGCGCGCTTCAACCCCGACAAAGCCAAGTGGTTCCAAGAACAGCACTTGCGCAACGCAGGTGCCAACAATCACGTGGAAGCCTTGGCAGAGCTTGCGAAAGCGCAAGGGGTGGATTGGAACGAGGACCAGTGCAAAGCCGTCCTTGACATGATGCTCGAGCGCGTTACCTTTCTCGATGACATCTTGTCTCACCGTTGGTTGTTTGAGCCCCCAAACGTCTTCAACACCAAACTTGTCCGAAAGAAGTGGAAAGAGGGAACTGCAGGATACATCCACGAACTCGCCAACATGCTCGATGGGCTGGATTCTTTCAGCAGCACCAATGTGGAATCTACATTCAAACGGTTTTTAGACACTCGTGAACTGGGGTTTGGTCAGGTGTTGTTGCCCTTCCGAATTGCCCTGACTGGAGAGGGCGGCGGCCCTTCCATGTTTGATTTTGCTGCTTTCCTTGGGAAAGAAGACACCTTGAACCGATTGAACAGAGGCGTCGAAGCAGTGTTGGCTTTGAAAGCGAGTGAAGAAAAATGACGACCAACAAAATTCTAGTGAATGGGCTTCGATTTTGGGCCCACCACGGATGCATGGAAGAAGAGGCCATTGTTGGCCAAGAGTATCGGGTAGATGTTGCTCTTTGGGTGAATTTGGCGCCAAGCGCAGAAACTGACGAACTCTCAAAAACAGTCGACTACGAGGATGTGTATCGCATTGTCAGGCGAGAAATGGGTGTCCGAAGCAAACTTGTCGAACAGGTCTGTCAGCGCATCGTCAACGCATTGCGCAACGAACTGCCCTTGTCAGAGTCGGTCGAGGTGAAAGTCACCAAGTTCCAGCCTCCCATCAATGGTGATTGTGACCACATTGCAGTGGTCATGCAAGGTTGATTTCTCAAGTCAGTTCAAGGACATTTCAGGGACGTGGTCGGGAATCACGAGTTCCCCTGCCGTGGCCGATGCAATGTCCTTAATGCTGACGGATGGTGCGCGTTCCACAAGATGGAAAGCTCCGTCTCGAATGTCCAATACTGCCAAGTTGGTCACCACCCGTTTGACGCAGCCCACGCCGGTCAAAGGCAGAGAACATGAACTCAGAAGCTTGGACTTCCCCGCGCGGTTGGTGTGCTGCATGGCCACAATGATGTTTTCCGCGGAAGCAACCAAATCCATCGCACCACCCATGCCTTTCACCATCTTTCCAGGAATTTTCCAATTGGCGATGTCGCCATTCGAAGCGACTTCCATGGCGCCGAGCACGGTAAGTTGTACGTGCCGACCGCGAATCATGGCAAAAGACGTCGCGCTGTCAAAGTAAACCGCCCCAGGCATGGCGGTGATGGTTTGCTTGCCCGCGTTAATCAAGTCCGCATCCTCCTCCCCTTCCATCGGAAACGGGCCCATCCCTAAGATGCCATTCTCACTTTGAAATTCCACGTCCATGCTTTCTGGAATGTGGTTGGCCACCAAGGTCGGGATGCCAATTCCAAGATTGACGTACCATCCGTTCTGAATCTCTTGTGCGATGCGTTTGGCAATGCCGTTTTTATCCAACATGGCAATCAGTTTGAATGGGTTTGAACAGTGCGTTGCTCAATGCGCTTTTCGTAGCCTTCGCCCTGAAAAATTCGCTGGACAAAAATGCCCGGTGTATGGATGTGATTGGGGTCGATTTCACCCTCGGAAACAAGTTCTTCCACTTCGGCCACCGTAATTCGGCCAGCCATGGCCATCATCGGATTGAAATTTCTGGCAGTCGCCTTGTAAACAAGATTGCCCGCCGTGTCACCCTTCCACGCCTTCACCAATGCAAAGTCGGCGGTAAGGGCTGATTCGAGAATGTGTGGTTTGCCGTCAAACTCTCGCACTTCCTTGCCCTCCGCCACTTCTGTACCGTAACCAGCGGGCGTAAAAAAAGCCGGGATGCCAGCTCCGCCAGCACGACAACGTTCGGCAAGCGATCCCTGCGGAATGAGGTCCACTTGGAGCTCCCCACTCAACATTTGGCGTTCAAATTCGTCGTTCTCACCCACGTAGGAGGAAATCATTTTTCGAATTTGACGGTGCTGAAGAAGAAGCCCTAGACCAAAATCGTCAACCCCTGCGTTGTTGGATATGCAGGTCAAGCCACTGACTCCACGCCGAACAAGCTCTACAATGCTCCGTTCAGGGATGCCGCACAGACCAAATCCGCCAAGCATCAGTGTCATGTCGTTGGTCACACCTTCAAGTGCTGCTTCAGGTCCAGAAACCACTTTTGAAATCGCCATGTCCGAATGTCGTTAAATCAGAAATGAATCAATTGAATAAGTCACCGTCGTCCAATGGGTCAAAGGTAGGCCCGCGCAGTTCCACGAGTTCTTTGCACGTCAGCGTATCTCCTCCAATGCTTTCGGGCCGCAAAAAATCTTCTTGGCTGATTGACAAACTTTCGTCGGAGTAAACGTCCTTCATGAAATAGCCATAAATGGGCAGTCCTGTGTTGGCTCCTTGTCCCAATCGAGTGGTCGAAAAACGCACTGTCGGATCTTGAGCACCAACCCATACGCCCGTCACCAAGTCAGGCGTCAAGCCCATAAACCAACCATCGGTGTTGTTCTGTGTCGTGCCCGTTTTCCCTGCCATTGGAACCCGAATGCCATCGTAATCACGGGCTTCTGAGTCATAGCGAATTCGTATTCCAGTTCCCATTTTCTTGCCCTTTTCCTCATTCCAAGCTCCGTTCACAACGCCCTTCATCATTTGAACGACTCGATAAGCAGTGCGTTCATCAAGACCTTGTCGAATCTCCTGAGCGGGCTCATAAATCGAATTTCCAAATCGGTCTTCGATGCGTGCGATGAAGGTCGGCTGTACATAGACACCTTGATTCACAAATGAAGCGTTTGCACTGACCAATTCTCGAAGTGTCAATTGCGCGACACCAAGTGCGATGGACGGCACGTTGGGGATGTCACTCTCAATGCCCAAAGCGTGTGCCAAGTCAATGACTCTCCTTGTTCCGTAATCCTTGATGAGCTTCGCTGTGACCGTATTCATTGAATTGGCCAACGCATACTCAAGCGTGACCATTTCCCCGTAGTCTTCGTCTGAATTGTCCGGACACCAACGCGGCGGATCACTCCCCCGCGGAAGGTCAATGCACGTCTTTTGGTTGGGGAACTCATCGCAAGGCTCCGCCCCCAATCGCAAGGCTGTGGCGTACACAAAAGGCTTGAATGTCGAGCCCACTTGGCGACGACTTTGACCCACGTTGTCGTACTTGAAATGTTTGAAATCAATGCCGCCCACCCAAGCCTTGATGTGGCCTGTGGCTGGCTCCACAGATACGAGGCCTGCGTGCAGAATCGCTTTGCGATGCAAAATGCTGTCAAGAGGAGACAATACAGTATCCACAGTGCCTTTGTGCGTGAATACTTTCATCTCAACAGGCTTGCGGAACAACTCGCGCATCTCCTCGTCGGTGCGAGCCGCCCATGTGTAACCACGGCCGCCACTCCCACTGTTGCATTCGTAGGCCTTGCGGCCATCTGGCAAGGTTGTGGCCGAGATGTAGTAGGAAGGCCGGTTGCATGAAGGACACAACTTTCCGACTCCCTTTTTGTAGCGGTCGGAGTCACGCATGGCCACGTCTATGATCGCCTGTCGCACCTCGAGGTCAATGTCCTCGAAGAAAGGCGCAACCTCCTCTGGTCGGTCTTTGAGATCTCGGTTGAAGCTCGCCTGCAATTCTCCCGCCAAATGTCTGTTTACCGCTTTTTCCGCATAGCTCTGCATGCGGCTGTCAATCGTAGTGACGACCCGAAGTCCATCGCGATAAATGTCGTACGCCGAGCCGTCTGCCTTCGCCAAAAGGTAATTGCCGTCATCGTCTTTTTCTGCCAGCATTGTTTTGAGTTCTGCGCGAAGTGTTTCCCGGAAATAAGGCGCTGCTCCCTCGTCATGGCTCACGCGCTGAAACTGCAATCCCAAAGGTTGGGCCTGAAGGGAATCCGACTGTTCGAGATCCAAATGCCCGTATTTGACCATTTGTGACAACACCACGTTTCTGCGACCAAGAACCAACTCAGGGCGCCGAAGCGGGTTGTACAAAGCGCTGTTCTTGAGCATCCCTACAAGCATGGCCGACTCCTGCACGTTCAATTCCGTTGCCGATTTGTTGAAATACACATTTGCCGCACTTTCAATGCCGACGGCTTGATTGATGAAATCGTATCGGTTGAAATAGAGCGCGATGATTTCTTGCTTGGTGTAATGCCGCTCCAAACGCGATGCAAGAATCCACTCCTTCGGCTTTTGTAGCAAGGCACGCTCAAAGAAACTTGTCGTCTCGTACTTGTCTGTGAAGAGAAGCTTTGCAAGTTGCTGAGTGACTGTCGATCCTCCTCCTCTCTTTCCCATGTAAGCAATGGCGCGGGCCAGGCCGATGAAGTCAATGCCCGAATGCTCAAAAAAGCGCGCATCTTCAGTGCTGATTAAAGCATCGACCAAATGAGGCGGCAAAGTCTCAAAGCGAGCATCGGATCGATTCTCAGTGTAGTAACTCCCCAACACCTTTCCATCGAGAGAATACACCCTCGTGGCAAAGTCTGTTTTGGGATTTGCCAAGGCCTCGGTCGCCGGCAAATCACCGAGCCAGGCCAACGCCACCAAGCCCGCCAAACCGATCAACGGACCTAAGCCCACCAACCACAACAGCAACTTCCAAGGAATGCGCTTCATGCTTCGAAGATGCAACGTTGTCACCATCCGAATGCATCACTTTGAATTCGTTGTGAGCACTTGTGCGTGAATTCCTCACAGGCGCCGGAGCGAGGTGTACATTTGCGCCATGGTTGCCCTGATCAAAGCCGCCCAGCTTCTTCTGAGCTTGTCCATCCTTGTGGTGCTTCACGAATTCGGCCATTATTGGGCCGCCCGCGCATTCAAAACCCGCGTTGAGAAATTTTATCTCTTCATGAATCCTGGATTCTCGCTTTTTAAACGGCAAATCGGGGAGACGGAGTGGGGCATTGGATGGCTGCCCTTGGGAGGCTATGTCAAAATTTCAGGCATGATTGATGAGAGCATGGATACGGAACAAATGAGCCAGCCTGCGCAACCATGGGAATTTCGGTCCAAACCTGCTTGGCAACGGCTCATCATCATGCTCGGCGGCATCATCGTCAACCTCATCCTCGGTTTTGTCATCTATTCCGGAGTGCTCTTTGTTTGGGGTGAAACCAAGCTCGCGAACGAACACCCAGTCAATGTTGATCCCAAACTGGAGGCTCTTGGATTTCAAGACGGTGATCGCATCCTTGGTTACAACGGTGAAACGCTCTTGTACTTTAGCGACCTCCGCATCGAGGGGTTTAACAAGCGCGTGACCCAGGTTGACCTCCTGCGAGACGGCAAAATGATGTCTCTGGAGTTGAAAAAAGAGCTCGGCCAAACCCTCATTGACGAAGGCATACAGCGCCCCTTTTCTCTTCTTTATCCTTGTGAAATTGCGGCCGTCGACTCCGCAAGTCGCGCGGGTGTCGCCGGACTTGAAGTCGGTGACCGCATCCTCGCGGTGGGCGACATGAGGCTGCCCTACTTCGAAACCGTTCGCGAAGCCATTCAATCTCACCCTGAGACCCCGGTGCGTTTGACACTCAATCGCGCAGGTCAAACCTTGCAGCTCGACGCGGTCCCTGACAGCACGGGCAGCTTAGGGTTTTTCGTCCATCCCGCATCCCACTACGCTGAGATGTTCCCTTCGACTCACCTTCAATACGGACTTGTGCATTGCATTGGCGCCGGATTCACCACCGCCAAAGAAACGCTACAAGGCTATGTGAGATCTTTGAGGTTCTTGTTCACCAAGAGTGGTGCCTCACAGGTGGGCAGCTTGGTGACCTTTGGCAGCATTTTTGACGGTGGGTGGAATTGGGAAGTTTTCTGGCGCAACACGGCATTTTTCTCCCTTATTCTCGCCTTCATGAATTTGCTGCCTATACCTGCACTGGACGGAGGACACGTCATGTTCACCTTGTACGAGATGATTGTAGGAAAACCAGCGCCAGAAAAAGTTTTGGAGCGGGCACAAATCATCGGGATTGTTCTTTTGCTGTCCCTGATGGTTTTTGCCCTTGGAAACGATTTCTTCCGTTTGTTTACAGGTGGATTCGGGTGACTTTGCCAGTATGATTCTAACCTCCCTCTTCGATACCGGCCTTGAATTGTCCGCGCAGGACATCAATGCCTACGGCCTAGTCATCGGCGGAAGTGCTGTCATCATCCTGTCGTATTTCGCCAATCTTCTCGCCCGAAGAACCAACATCCCCAGTGTTCTTGTGCTTATTGCAATGGGCATCGCCATTCGTCAGGGGTTCCAAGCTGTGGGACTCAACGCCATTCCATTCGAAGGATTGGTGCTTGAGTTGCTGGGTACCGTGGGGCTCATCTTCATCGTGCTTGAAGCCGCATTGGAACTGGAACTTCGCCGAGACAAGCTCACGCTCATTCTTAGAAGTGCCACTTTGGCCTTGGTTGCGCTTGTCATGAGCACCGGAGCCATTGCAGCCTTTCTTCATTTCACCATGGCCATGCCGTGGTTCAATGCCCTTGTCTACGGAATCCCTTTGTCGATCATGAGCAGCGCCATCATCATCCCAAGTGTCGGTGGGTTGTCTCCTGCTTCGAGGGAATTCATGGTCTACGAGAGCACCTTCTCTGACATTTTTGGGATCATGGCCTTTTACCTGCTTTTGGGCAATCAGGACGCAGTGTCTGGGGCCGAAGTGGCAAAAAGTGTCGTGGGGAATCTTCTGGGAACACTACT
>Ga0160422_10000844_pt1 | contig 18798 bp, 18 predicted proteins | sample Fk160mmetaG_FD_108192 | JGI IMG/M metagenome (GOLD analysis project Ga0160422, IMG submission 108192) | Marine microbial communities from the Central Pacific Ocean - Fk160115 60m metaG | ecosystem: Environmental > Aquatic > Marine > Oceanic > Photic zone | place: The Central Pacific Ocean... | reverse complement strand
TCGGCCGCGTAGCCAACGATAGCCGCATGCGGACCGGGTCGCGTCGCCACGGCGACCATGTCTAGATTTTCGGCGTCGATCATCGCCTCGTGATCTGAATAGGCCTTCTGCGCTCCGTAGCGCTGGCGAATGGCTTCGGCCTTTTCAGACATGGGATCGCACACGGCAACCAGTTCGGTCCGCTCGCAGGCGACAATTGCCGCCGCATGAGAGTACGGCAGGAAAATATGCGCGTTCGGGCGATCCTTCACTTCGTCATCAATCGTAGCGCCCATGCGCCCACAGCCAATCAATCCAACACGGTATGTAACGGGCATAGTATAGCTCCTTTAAGAGGAGAACACAGGCTTGACGCTCCGTATCTTATGCTCTAAATTATCCATCCTGTTTAGCAATTAAAAAAAAGTAAAATAGCCTGTAAAGAGGCACATCCAGGGCGATTAGCTCAGTTGGTTAGAGCGCCTGCTTGACATGCAGGAGGTCACTAGTTCAAATCTAGTATCGCCCACCATTATAAAAACCCCTAGGAAACTGGGGGTTTTTTATTTTACTCCTATAAATATAGGGTAAAAACGCACTACATCCTCGCTTTGCTTGCCAAAAAACTAACTCCCCCTATGTCCCCCGTTGTCCACAAAAGGCGTGTATTTACCCCTAAATCCGTATCCATTTCCTTGACTTTTTCCTTGACCTGATTTTGTATCGCATACGATGTATCATTTCTGGCGTGTATTTTAATAAACTTTCCATTGGTGAAGCGCAGGGTTCGATGGCGAAGGAAAAAAGACGGGGAGATAATGTTTACGTTTATTGGGCATGAGATACAATGAGGAATGGACTCATTTGACAGTCTTGGGCAATCCGCAGAATATTGAGTTGTGAAATTGAATGCTAAATAACCATACATCTAAGTTAAGAAGGCACCTGACTATGAAACACAAGCTTGTTATTGTTGCCATAAGCTCTGCACTCGCCTTGTCGGCTAAGGCGGTTCCAGCAGAGGAACCGCAGTTTGTTTCTGAATGCCCAGGTTGGAATTGCACTTCCGAGGGACAGATTTGTGTAACGGGAGACGGTAAGAATGAAGAGCGATTTCAGTATGTCTGTAAGGATAGCCGATGGGAAGAGCTCCAAACAGGGACTAAAGAGCTCACGCAGGCGTTAGAGAATGTGGAATGGCGAAAATTGCACGATGCTTTACGGAAGTCGACGCCATCGACGCCATCTGCTACGGAACCTACGCCTGCGTACGTAAACAAGTGTCCCGGATGGTCGTGCGAACAAAACGGACAGATATGTGTTGAGGATGTGCCTGTTGTATTGTGGGGGACGAACGCGGGCATATTCTACAATATGATAAGGTTTGCGCGCAGTTCCGGAACATATTACTTGTGTAGTAACAACACTTGGAATGAAATAGATCTGGACGAGGCGGACAAACACCTAACGCGACGTTTTCGCGACAAAGGTGCGATAGGGGACTAAGTAGTGGGTGCTCTATCGCGTGTGTCTACTCAGGATTGGTAGGCGTCAAACAATGTTATTTGCATGCATGTTCTCCTCTTCTGTAGAATACAAAAAAGATTATTCTCTACCTCATAAACTCTTCACCAATACACCTACACCATCAGTATTAAAAGAAGTTTAGTCATAGGGAGGCTATTGTGATTAAAGTTAGAGGGGTATTTCCGGTAGGCATCATATTCATATTGCTGTTAGGTATCTCGTCTTCCTTTGCCCAGGAATATAAGAGGGATATCGCTGAGTACAAAGAAAAGGGGTCAATAGATTCGGAAGGTTATCAAGACGGAAAAGCTCTTGGAAAAGAGAAGACGAGTGGTGCCAAATATGCAAGGAGGGGTAGTGTAGTGGGTTTTGTTAGTACGACGCTAGCAATTTATCCTGGTATTATAAGTTTACTCGCGACGCCATACCAATTGAAAGGTTCGGAAATGCCCGAGGAAGCTTACAAGAAGGCGCAAGCGAGGGGGCCAGAATATTTAGAAGATTTTCAGGCTGGATGGAAAAAAGAAACCAGGTCGAAAAAACGGAAGTATTACCGGTGGGGGCATTTTGTAGGGGGTGCGGTAGGAATTATTCCCGGTTTCCTCGTTTTGTGGGCACTGTCAGGTTTTCAAACATCCACCTGATACTTTTCTCCGGCGGCTCACCCGTTGAGAATTAATTATGCTAGTCAATTTGTGAGATGAAACAAAAAAGCCCCACTGCTTTTCAGCAGAAGGGCTTGCGTGCCGTGAATGTAATGTTATTTACTTGAATTTTTACTACCAAACCTTGTAAATACTTGTTTTTAAATGACCAACCGCCTGCTCGACATGCAGGAGGTCAATAGTTCAAATCTAGTATCGCCCACCATCTCTATACCCCCCAACTCCCGCTGGGGGGTATTCTTTTATGTCTGCTACATGGTTCGACGTATCGAGCTTTCTTTGCCGATCGCGCTACTCCTTGATGGCGTCTTCATCGTAGTCGACTCTGAGTCCTAGACCTTGAGGAATCTGCAGAAAACCATCGCGGATCGCATACAGAGACGGCGTGCGCAAAACGGGCTTTTTTTATAAGCGAACTACATCCATATAAGCAGTACGACGGCAACGATGCACGCTTCGAATCCGAGAACGGAACAATGCATGTTGAAGTATTCACTCACCATCTAACCGATTACATCAACTCGGCCAAGACCAACGGATTCGAACTGTTTGAGACAAGATAGTAGTTTGATAGTCCGGTTAGAGAAGAAATCCCACGTCTTATCTACTTCTTGTTTGGCAAGAAAATATCGTGAGCTAGCAAGCCGCACATTCAGTGTGCATGCTCCGCGCGGTGGACACGACGAAAGTGCATTCGAGGTAACTCGACCTCGGACGCTACAGTTTCTCCCTCGCGTAGCTTATAGGCTCGATCTAATGACAAGCCCTGCCAGCGCTGCACTTCCTGCGTAGCCGGCCACGTGATCTCGACAAATTCAAGTTCTGTAGCCCGTCCCAAGCCCAGCTGTGGAGACAGCGGATTTGCGCCAAAACTGCCTCCGCTGCCAATCAGATGATGGACGTCGCGGGTCGTACCATCCTCGTCGAGGACCCGCACGCGCACGCGTCCCCCAACGGCCCCGCGGTTTGACTGCACGCCCTCCGGATAGAGCCGCAGCCAGCGATTTTTGTTGCCTGGATTCTCGTAGAGCACATTTTGATACAAATCGCCTTCGTACGCTCCACCCATCACTTCAAACACATCCTGATCCCCATCGTTGTCAAAGTCGGCAAAGGAAACGGCGTGTCCCTTCTGAACATTGCCAAAGCCTCCTGCCGTAGTCACATCGACAAAGCGCGTTCCCGCTACATTCCGCAGCATGCGGTTAGGGGTAAGCGAACGCAGGTCGGGCAGGCCAGTCCCTACGTAGCAGTCGGGAAATCCGTCGCTATCTATATCTCCGTAGTTAGCGCCCATCGCTAAGATAACTCGGTTCATTTGGCCGATCGTATCGGTGACATCTTCAAAACGGCCTGCCCCAAGATTGCGATACATCCGCGCATGGTCGGCCTCAAACGCTTCGCCTAAATAGGCGCGTGCCATATCGCCCAACTCGTCCATATTATACCCGCCGACAAACAGATCGAGCCATCCATCGTTATCGTAATCCCAAAACCACGTGGGAAAACTCTGGCCAGGGCCTGGCATAAGAGTTGACGATGTAAAACGCCACGCACCCTCCACCTTACCCATATTTCGATAGAGCACATTGTCTTGGTAAAACTGAGACACGTAGAGATCGATTAATCCGTCGTTATCCACGTCTCCCCACGTAACGCCTTTGACAAAGCCGACGTGATCGAGACCTAGGGAAGGTGCCACGTCGACAAAGGTGCCATCTCCGCGATTGCGAAACAGCTGACAGGCATGCGGCTGACGTCCTGACTCGTTGCCGACAAATAGGTCCAACCAACCGTCGTTGTCATAGTCGGCGAAGGCTGCCGAGTTGGAAGGATGACGCGTAAACAGACCCGACTGACGCGTAACGTCAACAAAAGTGCCATTTCCCTCGTTGCGCAGCAGCGAATTGGGAATACGTCCCTCTTCTCCCATCCAGGCGCCGCGCAGGACGAGTAGATCGACATCGCCATCGTTGTCATAATCAGCCTGCTCGATATTTAACCCGCCGATTTGCCCGCTAATACCCGCCTTCTCTGTCTGCTCGCTAAACGTTCCGTCTCCCACGTTGCGAAAGTAGCGCAGAGGGTCAAACAAACCCCAAGAGGAAACGACGATATCAATCAATCCATCGCCGTCAAAATCTTCTACGGCACTGCCGCCTGCCAAGCCCACGGCGGCGACCCCAACAGACGCAGCGACATCTTTAAACCGCTCAATCCCTCCATCCCCATTAAAGATTTCGGGGGGCAGACGCCACGCTTCGGGAACGCCGTCCGGATGCTCTCCTAGTGTCATATAGGCCAGATTGAGCAACCAGCGCGTCCCCAGATGATCCGGTCGTTTTTTCAGGTTGATTTCGTAATGCTCAATCGCCCTGCGCGAACCCTCTTCTAAAGTATGGACACCGTTTTTTCTAATTGGCAGCAAGCACGAGTCTGTGGTGTGATTTTCAAGGCAGTTTTCCTGTTCGCCTAGGCGCAGCCAAGCAATGCCAAGCTGGTCATGCAACATGAAGATAAACTCTTCCGTTGCAGGCACTCGATCAGATTCCACTATTTCTAGAAGGCGCTCTAGGTCCGCGATACCGGCCCGAGTATCTCCTGCCCGAATGCGCTCTTGGGCAATTCGCACACCCATATTGATACGCTTACCCATGCTCATCGGCTGATTCATGATCGAGCTCATACCCTCGGCACGCTGTTTATTCAAGTATATGTTGGCTAGCGGATCGGCGCGCTGCGCCAAGCGCGTAAGGACGGTAGCCATAAGCTCTGAATCTTCGCGCGCAGGGTAGGCCAGTTGAGCGAAAACGCAATCGACCCACAGCAAAGACAAAAAGACAAGTAGAAAACGAATGTATGGTGTACGTATATCTCCGATGCTCTTCTCGAACATTGCAGGTATAGCAATTACCTTCCTTAGCCACGGACTGCGCGGCACAATTAATTCAATGCTAAAAAGCCCGTAATGCGTTTTTGCAGCGCAGTCGGCATAGATTGAACTCGGTGAGTTAGGCTGTTTCGCTAGCACATACGCTAGGGCATCTCAAATATGGCCTCAACTTCGACAGCTACGCCCGTCGGCAACTGAGCAAATCCTACTGCACTGCGCGCGTGAAAGCCGTCCCCATCTTTGCCAAATATTTCGTGATAAAGGTCCGAGATCCCATTAACAACGAGATGCTGATCGGTAAAATCGAGTGCAGAGTTAACCATACCCAGTAGCTTAACAACGCGCAATCCGTCCAACGTCCCTACCTCTTGATGAACGGATTGGAGAATCGAAACGCCGCACTCGCGCGCGGCTGCGTATCCCTGTTCGACGTCTAAATCAGCACCTAGTTTGCCTTTGATCTCCGATACGTGCCCCGAAGTCAGCAGCGTCTTCCCCACGCGTGCAACCATATTCAAGTAGGCTTTTTCTGCATCATCGGCAAACTCAATTCCCAGCGCTTTTGCATTGGCTTCAGCACCCATATATATCCTCCTGTGTTTTATACGCCGCCCCATGCGACGCATATTAATATACGCACGAAAATGCGAATAACCTGCGTAAACTCATGAGGAACAAAGCGTGTATCCATGATAAGCAACGACGTTTCCACCCGCAGGTTTTTATCTTCATTCAAGATCGCACATAGGCTCAATTCACATCTAGAAACCTAGCCTCACGCAGCCGTTTTATAGCTATTCGCCAAGTGAAAGTGATTAAAAACCCTATAAAAACAGGTTTTTAATCACTTTTTTATAAAAAAACTGCGAAAAACCCTATAAAAAGACATATAATGCTTGCATTGGACGCAATAAGCGGCTAGATTTCCAGCTATAAATCACGTATACCTGGGGAGGTAATGCAATGGCAAAGAAGACCACGGCTTTAAAAGAAGCCATGACCAAAACGCAGTTGCTCAACGAGCTAGCAGAAAACACGGGGCTGGCAAAAAAAGATGTCGCCTCCGTACTGGACGAGTTGGCTGTTCAGGTTGAGCGCCACATAAAGAAGAATGCCGTAGGCCAGTTTACGCTACCAGGCCTCTTGAAGATCAAGACGGTTAAGAAGCCAGCACGCAAAGCGCAGAAAAACGTGCCGAATCCTTTCCGTCCAGGCGAGACCATGGACGTTGCCGCCAAGCCGGCTAGCGTGCAGGTCAAAGCTCTTGCGCTCAAAAAGCTCAAGGACATGGCTGGCTAGACCCGTTCCAACGCATTATAAGATCCCCCGTTGGCCTTCTGCCGGCGGGGGATCTCTTTTTTATCAACTACAACAACTTCTACTATCCGCTCGCTACACTCTCAGTAACGCACTCCAACTGTTTGCTTGTAAACAGCTTCTCTCCCGTGAGGGCCTATGTCCATTTCTCCAAGAGATTCTATTGGCGAATACGCCTCGTCCGAGTATTTCACTTTCTTACCTGCTCACTTGAAGGAACACGCCGAAGCCATTCTCGAATACACTCTCCAATCCTGGCCACAAGATGAACTATCGGCAGAAGACATTGGGCGCCGACTGCTCGAGAAGATTGCCGCTCTAGACCTACCCGACTCCGTGCGACAAGACGTCCCTCAACTAGTTGAAGCTTATTTCGAATACTTGGACATGAGTGGCAAAATACCGGACGCAGCTAGATGGACGGAAGAAATGCCTGAAGCCAGTGCATATTATGAGAATCATCTGCGCAGCGATGGAAGCGTCAAAGGAGAAACAGTGCGCCGCACGCTGGCAAAAGTCGGTCGCAACGACCCATGTCCATGCGGCAGTGGGAAGAAGTTCAAAAAATGTTGCATTGACCTGTTGAGTTAAAAACGCTTTGCAAACAGAGTAAAAGCGTTACACTGCGCGAACGAGAAGCGATTGCCCACGTCTTTATACGTCGCGCTGTAAAGCCACTTTGGTTATTCCTCTATCGGTATATGAGGGTGGTCTTTAAGTCGTGGGTTGACTAAATCGAGTCTGTCCACATTCGTTATTTTTATATTGGTGGAAGGTCGGGCAAGGTTTTTTTCTTCACAAAAATAAAATCGTTTTTTAACGACTGAACAAGCACTTTGGCCTTACCCATGTTCACCCACTCACCAATAGTTAGTTAGGGTAGCTTCTGTCCAGTTACAAACAGACGAAATGAACGAAAGAATCGCTCTATGTCTATGCGACTCTGCTCAACTTCTGTCTCACCGCCGGCCATAAGCCGGTACAGGCGCCCGCCGTTCCACAGGCAAAGCAAATGCAATTCGCTCTCATCTCCAGCACGAATCTGCGCGCGCTGAGCGGGCAGGACGGCAAGCGTGTCAGCACGCTGAGAAACGATTTTCCCCTGAACTTTTTGAGCCATATCAACAACGGCCGTTCGCAGTAGACTATCCGCCATAGCTTCGCCAGAAACATCTCCATAGGCGAGCGCATATTGCACATCCCCTCGGGCAAACATGAGATACTGAAATTCTACTTCTTGCGATGCCACCGTCTCTTTTATAGACCGTTGATCTACGCTACCAGCAACATCGACTATATATCCTCCCTGGTCGGAGGTATGAGAGCGCCAGTCTGGTTCACCGTGCATCCAATCGCTCAGCTGGTAAGCGACGATCATGCCAAGAACGATGAAAAACAGCTTTACCGACGCGCCATCTCTCTTATCAGTTACTTCTTTACTCACTTTGGCCACGTGCTATTTAACTTCCTTCTTTTTTAAGAATCCATCCTAAGGCTCTTGAAGCTTATCTTCTGCGCTATCCTGCGGAACAAACCCTATAATGCACTTTGGGTGTTCGATATCAACCCAACGCCATCTGCTATTAGAAACGCCGTAAAAAATATCGAACTGCACGGTATCAGGCGCTTCGATCGACCGCTGCATAAGCTGAATAACATCTCTTTGACTACACCAAAATGCCCCATTCTTTTCACTGCCAGGATGGTCTTCAGCATTAACCCAACCAATACGCAGACACAAAGACGACAGATAATGTACATCCGCGTAGTAACGAGCAAGCGCCTCTGCCCAGACCTTACTCGCCGGGTATAAGCCCGTGGGGCGCGGAGCCGACTCATGCGTCACCATGGGGCATTTATCGAGGTCAACCTCGGCGAAACGCCCTTCGGATATCGCCTTATAAGGCTCGTCTTGCTTATATCCCCAAGAAACCATAATTGAGCTGGCCAATACGACGCGACGCACGCCACACTGATGAGCAGCTTCAAAGACGTTCCTCACGCCCACAACATTACTATCAAGCAAGCTTTCCCAACTAGCGTCAGGCCGTGGATCTGCGGCCAGTTGAACTACGGTATCAGCGCCCTCAAAGGCATTTTTTAACGCGTTTAAATCCATGAGATCTGCTAAGTAAAACCGATCTTCAGGAATTTCTTCTATCTTTTCTAGGGCTCGCTCAGAAGGATGGCGGCGACGGGCAAGGCCATAGACCTCGTACGTCTCAGCCTGCCGGTGTAAATGACGGAAAAATGCATTGGCAATTAATCCGTAAGCACCCGTTATAACAATTTTCTTCGCGCTCAATTAGACTCTTCTTAGTCGGGTAATTTTAAAACAGCAATATGATTTAAAGACCGGTATGCCCCATTAAAATCAAGGCCGAAACCTACCACAAATAGATCGTCAATCTCGAAACCACAGTAGTCTACCGGCACTTCGTAGCGACGTCCTACTCGCTTTTTGAGCAAAGAACACACTCTGAGTGATCTAGGTCTTCTCTTTTGAAAAAGCGCTAGTACATAGTGAAGAGTCAGTCCTGTATCGACAATATCTTCTACGACAATTACATCACGTCCAGCTAGGTCTATTCGCGCGTCTTTTACCACTTCGACTTGACCACTGCTTTGCGTTCCCACATAGCTTTTGACGTCGATAAAGTCGTATTCTAACGCAGCCTGCATAGTGGCCGGCCAATGTCGAACGAGCGCCATGAGAAAAGGAGCAGCTCCGTTGAGCAAACCTACAAGCAAGGGACGCTCCGAAAGGCACTCTTCAGCCATCTGGTGAGCCATTTCCGCAGCACGCGTTTCAATGGCTCCGTGTGCAATCAGCGAGATAGTTTGGGGTTCCATTTATTTGGCAAAAGCGTATAGTTCGGACCGATAAGGTGTCATTCAACTACGACAAGTGCATCAAACGTGCGCAGCAAAATGGCTCTGTCTTCAGCCATTTCGGGAAGCATGTGACGCTCGATAACAAACGTTCTCTTAGGCGTATCTTACAGATAATTGCACATCGCTCTGAACAAATCCCGCTAGCAGCCAAGCGCTGACGTATTTCAGCGTGTACATAGTATTCCAGCAAGATGGGAAACCGCTCCAGTAAATCTTCACAGAGAAATCGAACTCGCAGTGCCTCAAAGAAGGCGTGTGCCGAAATGCCTTCTTCGTCCCACTCGTTTTTTTTGATTTTCCACTGGTAATCCATGTCAATCACTCACCTGACTTGTAATATAAGCATTCAGAGTAGAAGATTGACAATAAACAGCATGTGCAGGCTCTCTTTAAGAGCCTGCACATAGGTGCTGCGGGAATAATTGGGAAGAGGAGTCCTTACGCAGCGCGGCGATGCAGTGGATCGGGATGGCAGACGCTGCACACGGCCTGACTGCCGCTGTCCCGAAAGACAGTGGAGCCGCAACAATCACACGAAGGCCCCGTAGTGACGTAGGGGGTTTCTGCTAAAGATTGGGAACGGTCAGACACTGCACGGGCTCGTTGGACGACATACCCACAGAGTGCTTCTAATCCTTTTTCGCTGATTTCATCTGCAAGAAAGGCCGCGTTTACATCGGCACAGATTTTTTCCAGCTCAGACCAGTTCAGCGCCTTTCCGACACGCACACTGAGCGCTTTTACCGCGCTGAGCCGTGCCATACTGACTGCATTCATAATAACTCGTTCCCTTATATATTCGTCGTGCGTATACACGCATTTTACAGGAGAGGCTTTGCGAACCCGAGGCGACCGTAGCAGCGGAAAGTGGGGTATCCAGATTGCCAGTTGTCGACTCGGATTCGCGGTGAATATTTACGCTTCGACGAATGCGCCTTTCCTATTTTCTTCTGTGAGCTCTTCACCATCGGTGTCCGCTTTTATATGGAGTATCTGACGAACCTGTGCTTCAATTTGCTTAGCAACCTCGTCATGCTCGCGCAAGAATATGCGTGCGTTCTCTCGCCCCTGTCCCAAGCGTACGTCACCATATGAAAACCAGGTTCCACTCTTATCAACAATGCCGCTATTAACACCTAGGTCGAGTAAATCTCCTTCACGGGATATGCCGACGTCGTTGCCGCGAAACATAATATCAAATTCAGCTTCCCTGAAGGGAGGTGCGACCTTATTTTTTACGACTTTAATGCGCGTGCGACGACCGATCACCTCGTCCCTGTCTTTGATAGCACCAATACCCCGAATATCGAGTCGGACAGAAGAATAGAAACAAAGCGCTCTGCCACCGGTGGTGGTCTCCGGACTGCCGAACATAACGCCAATTTTCATACGTAGCTGATTTATAAACAAAACCGTAGTACCCGATTTCTGCGCTGATCCCGTGAGTTTGCGCAAAGCCTGCGACATGAGCCGTGCGTGTAACCCGACATGCGAATCGCCCATATCGCCCTCGAGTTCGGCTTTGGGCACTAGCGCTGCCACGGAATCTACTACGATGAGATCAATGGCTCCACTGCGCACTAGGGTGTCAGTGATTTCGAGCGCCTCTTCACCCGAGTCAGGTTGTGAGACGAGTAAATTATCCACATCCACGCCTAATTTTCGGGCAAATTGTACATCTAGTGCATGTTCGGCATCTACAAAAGCGGCGACGCCACCCATTCGCTGCGCTTCCGAGACAATGTGAAGCGCAAGCATGGTCTTGCCTGCGGATTCTGGACCAAATAGCTCTATAACGCGGCCACGCGGTATACCCCCAACGCCCAGCGCCGCGTCAAGCGATATGGCTCCCGTAGGAATGACGTCGACATCCATAGCAACCGACTCTCCTAGTCGCATAATAGAGCCTTTACCAAACTGACGCTCAATTTGGTCTAAAGCGATTTTAATCGCCTTCTCTCTGTCACCACTTTCTATTTTGCTACCTTTCGTCACCTTGTTTTTGCCCGCTACCATAGCTGATCTCCTGGGAAAGGGAGTGAAGTGGAGAATGCACATGAAGTATACATATGTTGACTGAACATAATAATAGTATATTTTTGTGCATTTATCAAGATGTTTTTAACCAGATTTTATTAAACTGTATTACAAAGCGAAACAAATCGCGTGCCTAAGAAATAGGAGATACTTAAAGTTAATATAAACAATTATTTAATTATTTTTTTAAGAAAAATATGTGTAGGACGCATGCATAATAAGCGAAACGACTTCGCGTCAATAGACAAACAGCGAGGATGACAATAAAACAGCAGCCTACAAGCGCAGCGACAGATCTTCTGCCGCCTCCAAACCACCAACCCCAATCACCTCCATGCCTTCTGGACGCTTCCATCCTTTCAGGTTACTACGCGCAACTAGGCAGCGCTCAAAACCCAGACTATGGGCCTCAGCCACTCTGCGCTCCACTTGGTTGACAGGTCTTATTTCCCCACCGAGACCAATTTCACCCAGTGCTACCGTCTTGGATTCAATAGGCACGTTGCGAAAACTAGAGACAATAGCCAATCCGACGGCGAGGTCCACTGCGGGTTCGTCTAAACGGAGTCCGCCGACAACGTTCACAAAGATATCTTCGCCTGATAGGTCGTGGCCGCAGCGCTTTTCCAAAACGGCGATGATAATAGACAAGCGCTTGCCGTCAATACCGGTGGCCACGCGCTGGGGATACCCGAAGCTAGAGCGACTGACCAGGGCCTGGATTTCGACCATTAGGGGACGCGTCCCTTCGACGCTGCAAACAATAGACGACCCTGCAATTCCTTCTGCGCGCTCTGCAAGTAAGATCTCCGACGGATTCGAAACCTCACTTAAACCATGGTCGCGCATTTCAAAAATGCCTATTTCATTGGTCGAACCGAATCGATTTTTAGCTGCGCGAAGAATGCGAAAGTGATGATGGCGTTCCCCTTCTAGGTATAAAACCGTATCGACGAGATGTTCCAGCACGCGCGGCCCCGCAACGGTTCCTTCTTTGGTAACATGCCCTACGAGAAATACGGGCGCACCCGTCTCTTTGGCCATGTATACCAACCGAGCTGCGCACTCACGCACCTGTGTTACGCTGCCCGGAGCACTGTCCAGCTCCGGCATGTAGATTGTCTGTATCGAATCGATGACTATGGCCATCGGCGTCGCGCGTTTAAGCTGCTCTATAATGGAGGATAGATTTGTTTCTGCTAGCACCTTCAACTCTTCACACAGCGACCCCAGACGATCTGCGCGCTGTCGAATTTGGGCAGCCGACTCTTCGGCAGATATATAGGCAATGCCCAACCCTGCAGCCGACAGCTGCCCCGCCATCTGGAGGAGCAGCGTCGATTTACCAATTCCAGGATCGCCTCCTACCAACACTACAGATCCCGGCATAATGCCGCCTCCGAGCACTCGATCAAACTCTGAAATGTCCACTTGCAGCCGCTCGTGATCTTCGCTCTGGACTTCTGTGATCGACTGTATTTTGGCACGTGATGCAACGGCGATGTGCTCGCGACGACGATCTCCCTCTACAGGCATTTCTTCGACGCAGCTATTCCACTCTCCACATGCGGCACAGCGTCCAAACCAGCGCGCGGCGCTGTGTCCACAGGACTGACACACGTATGTAGAACGTTTTTTCTTTGCCATGATTTGTCTCAGCTATTTTTCTCGGCGACAACGACGCGGGGAATATCATTCAGATCGACAGATACATCAACGGAGCCATATGCTCCAGTCTGTTGCAGCAACGCGCGTACTTGATCAGCCTGCCCCTCACCCACTTCTAATAGCAGGTGTCCGCCGGGAAAGAGGAAATCAGATGCCGCACTACAGATCTGACGATAGAATGCGAGTCCGTCTTCTCCGCCGTCTAGCGCTAAATGAGGCTCGTGATCCCGAACTTCAGGCTCCAGCGTTGCAATATCCGCATGGCATATGTAAGGTGGGTTACAGGAAATCAGGTGAAACTGTCGGTCTACAACCGTAGTAAAAAGGTCGCCGCACAGCCATTCAACTCGCTCTTCTAAGGCACACTTGCGGGCGTTCGCAGACGAGACTGCAACCGCATCTTGCGAAAGATCGGATCCCGTCACAATAGCCTCTGCATTCTCGTAGGCAAGCGATAGACCAATCGCACCTGAGCCACAGCATAAATCCAAACAGTGTGGCCCAGATACATCGGCCAGCTTTTCGAGCGCAATATCGACTAAGATTTCCGTTTCCGGACGCGGGATTAGTACGTCTGATGTAACAGACAGCTCGAGATGACGAAAAGCGGCTGTGCCAACGATATACTGGAGTGGAACGCGTTTGAGTCGCTGACGAACATAGGACCTATAGCGATCCACTTCCTCGTCGTGAAGGGGACGATCAAACTGCAGATACAAATCTAGGCGCTTTAAACAGAGTAGATCGGCCAGCAGCAGTTCGGCCTGCAGACGCGCATCGGGAATATCTTTATCAATAAAAAAACGACTCGTCTCTTCGAGGATCTCGAGAAGTTTCCAACGACGCGACGTAGACATCAGTCCTTCAATTCTATTGGTCAGCCGACTGCAGGCTTTCCTCCTGAGCCGCGAGCGCCAGCTGCTGTACAAACTCTTCAAGATCTCCGTCGAGGACTTCCTCAAGTCTGTATAGAGTCAAAGTAATACGGTGATCCGTTACCCGACCCTGCGGAAAATTATACGTGCGAATCTTGGCGCTGCGATCCCCCGAACCTATCTGCCCAGACCGCGCGGCATCTCGTTCAGCCTTTTGCTCTAACATAATTTTGTCGTACAGACGCGCACGCAAAATTTTCATCGCCTTATTTCTGTTTTTTAGCTGTGATTTCTCATCCTGACAGGCCACCACAATACCCGACGGAACGTGCGTGATCCGCACTGCAGAATCCGTCGTATTGACGCTCTGACCGCCCGGGCCGCTGGAACGGTAGACTTCAACCTTTAAGTCTTCGTCGTTGACTTCAATTTCGACATCTTCTGCTTCGGGAAGCACGGCAACCGATGCAGCAGATGTATGAATACGACCGGCCGTTTCCGTTTTGGGCACGCGCTGCACTCGGTGCACCCCGCTCTCGTATTTGAGGCGGCCAAATGCTTCCTTGCCCGTTACGGAAAAGACGACTTCCTTAAATCCTCCAGAGGGGTTAAGACTAGAGGACAGCATTTCTATCTTTAGACTATTTCGCTCTGCAAAACGCTGGTACATACGGTGGATATCGCTAGCAAAAAGTCCGGCCTCGTCTCCGCCGGCACCAGCGCGTATTTCAACAATAGCATCGCGGGCGTCATTCGGGTCTTTGGGAATGAGAAGAACTTTAAGATCAGCTTCTAGCGCTTCTATTTGAATTTTTAAATCATCGCGCTCCACCGTGGCTAATTCGACGAACTCTTCGTCATCACCTGCCGCAATAATCTCATCAGCCTCATCACAGCGCGCCTTTGCCTGTCGGTAACGAGCGGCAATTTCTATCACTTCACGCATATCGCCTACTTCGCGCGCAAGCTTCTGGAAAAGTGCAGGATTTTGACCCGTTTCCGGCGCTGAGAGCTCGGCGTTTAGGTCTTCGTAGCGCTTTTCTAACTCCAGCAGTCTTTCCAACATGACCATTCTCTCACAGTAAAATGTGCGGGCAACCGTCGCACTCTTTAAGCGAATAACAGCATGCTACAGCCATGACACAACGGCCCATTTCACAACAGGCTTTCAGTACACGAAAAGAGGCGATGAAACGCCGTATCAAACGCGCCTCATCACCTCTCTACATGCAATTTGATGCTCTAAGCCTGTTCGACCACCTCTGCCTCTTCTGGTACTGCCTCGGCGGCGCTTTCGCTTTTCCCGTAGCGACGCTGGAACTGCTCGATCCGTCCACCGCGATCCAACACCTGCTGGCGCTTACCCGTGTAAAAGGGGTGCGAAGCGGAACTGACCTCGACGCGTATGACTGGGTAGCTGTTTCCATCTTCCCACTCCATTGTCTCTTCCGAATTCATCGTAGAAGACGACAGGATTTTAAAATCACAGCTTGAATCAAGAAAGATTACGGGATGATAATCTGGATGAATATCAGTCTTCACTTTGTTACCTCCGAACGCTATGGAGAGCGAGATTAGTTTTTTTCACAAGATTTAATAAAATACACTGCAAGAAAAAAAATGCAAGATCCAAACTGCCAAGCATTAGTCGTTCATTGCCTTCAGAAATTCTTCATTCGACGAGGTGCCTTCCATGCGTTCCATCAGAAATTCCATGCCTTCAACCACTCCCATCTGGTTAAGAATGCGTCGCAATATCCACGAACGGCTCAGTTCAAACTCAGAAAGTAGCAGCTCTTCTTTACGGGTGCTAGTCTGAGTTACGTCAATAGCAGGGTAAATGCGTCGACCGCTCAGACGACGATCCAACTGAACCTGCATATTACCCGTTCCCTTAAATTCTTCGAATATGACCTCATCCATGCGACTGCCCGTCTCGACAAGTGCAGTCGCAATAATACTCAAACTACCCCCTTCTTCGACATTACGCGCGGCAGCAAAAAAACGTCGCGGCCACTGCAGCGCCGTCGAATCTACACCACCTGTCAAAATACGACCGGAATGGGGTGTAACCGTGTTATAGGCACGGGCCAAACGCGTAATGCTGTCGAGCAAAATAACGACATCGCGCTTGTGCTCAATCAACCGACGAGCTTTTTCAATAACCATTTCGGCAACTTGAACGTGGCGCGTTGCTGGCTCGTCAAAAGTTGAGCTAATGACCTCTCCATTGACGGAGCGCAACATGTCCGTCACTTCTTCCGGGCGCTCGTCTATCAACAGCACGATCAGCACAACTTCCGGATGATTCGTAGTAATCGCGTTGGCCAGCTTTTGCAACAGCATGGTCTTACCGGTGAACGGCGGAGCTACAATCAAACCACGCTGACCTTTCCCGATCGGAGAGAGCAGGTCGAGAATGCGCGTGGTCATATCTTTGGGATTGTGTTCAAGTTTGAAACGCTCGGCCGGATGGAGTGCCGTAAGGTTCTCAAAGATCGTCTTGTTTTTTGTTACTTCTGGATCTTCAAAGTTGATCGCCTCTACGCGCAGTAGCGCAAAGTACTTCTCGTCGTTTTTTGGCGGTCGGATTTGACCAGAAATTGTATCGCCCGTGCGCAAACTAAAACGCTTGATCTGCGAATGCGAGACATATATGTCGTCAGGTCCCGGTAGGTAGTTGTAACTCGGAGAACGTAGGAAGCCGAAGCCCTCGTCTAGGACTTCAAGAACGCCCTGGGCAAATATAAGCCCACTGCGCTCCGTCTGATGCTTGAGAATTGCGAAGATCAGTTCCTGCTTGCGCAAGGCCGTGAAATCGGCGACCTCTAAGTTCCTAGCCAATTCTTGCAAGTCTAGGATGTTCATGCGCTGCAATTCGACGATATTCATCTTCTGATTTTTATTGGCAGGCGGCATTCTGTCTCCTTGCAACCTTTGCAAATAGTTTACGCTAATCTAACGGGCGATTTGAATAGACGGAGTTAGTGTAAATATTTTAGTGGTATGTCTGATTTAATCTTGTCGGCGGGTACGCTTTCCCCGCTCTCACTGTCAATTGAACAACGAGAACCGAGATCAATCTTGTAGTTGTGTTGTTGTAAATTTAAGAGAAAATCTACGTGCTCACGACTTAAGTTTTCAATAGTTTTGATCACAAATTAGAGAAAACCGCTCGCATTTCCCAGCGAGACTTCTTAGATGCCATACTCCGTTGTGCGGGATATCGTGTCAGAATGAGAGCAGAGCAATTGTTAAGTTAGAACCCGATGTCATACTTGTCAAGAGGTCTATAATGACCTGAGAGCATCTATGCCGATTCTCGCCAGTCACTATAGACCATCTCAGCTACCACTAATTACGGATGCGTTGGCTACGACTTTGCCAAAATCATCAGCAAAGCGAAAGAAATCACCAAAATCTATGCGTCCATTAGCCACGATATCAAACCGCGCATCATAACCAAGCTGTCCTTGCTCAGTGCCAAAGTGATCAGCAAAAAGGAAAAAGTCGTCAAAGTCTACTTGATCTCCTTCGCGAGTAAACCATCCCAAAATAGGATCACCATTGCGATCTAATGGCGCGATCACAGGCACTAGCTTCGAGATGGAGCTATCTTCCAAAGAGAGAACCTTTCCCAACAGATTAAATGCATCTGTCCCCTGAGCGACTTCGGATTTAAGCGTTTCTAGCGCCGTCGTAGCGCTGAACTCATCTATATTCGATGAATTGGGTTCAACGATCTCGAAAGAAACAATCACGCTACCGGCAACAAGCTCTGTGACAATGATACGCTCTGGGCTAATACCCAACAGCGTAGCCATTCGCTCAATAAATTGAGTAGTGAACACGCCAACCGCTTCCTCGTCTTCGATGTCGAGTTCGCTCTCAATGCGCATGGATGCCTTGATTGTCATTTCCACAACAACCTGCGTAGTACCTCCGACGAGAACTATGCGTGCCATATCTGCATCTGAACCGGCAACGGCATCTATTTCCGTCTCGTTGTCGAGATCAAAAGATCGCACCGAGTAAATATAAGACTGCCCATCTTCAACGGTGGAATCTACGTATTCCGAAATGCCGGACGACAGCGTCGCAAGCAGTAGCTCATTTCCGCCTGCGTCTGTCCTGTAGACTCGATAGCCGCGCACATCCCCTAAAAGCACAACCGTGCCACCGACGGAAGCTTGAAAAGAAAGCGCATCGTCGGAAGACAGACTCCAGGTTAACTCAACACTGCGTCCCCCCGAATCCATAGCGACCAAAGCCTGTAGGTCGACCACTGGTGCAGGTGGGATATTGTCGACGGCTGCAACAGGCTCCGAATAAACGGTTAACTGTGCACCAGCCATATGCACGCCTGAGATAAGCATGGCGACAACAAAAGCTCTTTGGAACATAAATTAACCTCCGTTGTACGGTTCAGAATTTTGAATGACGGAAGCGTGCAGCAATCTAAGCAATTCGGCAGTCTTGGGTCAATACAGAAAAACGGGTGGCGTGCCGCTGTTTACGCGACAAGCCACCCGTTGAAACACTTTCTAAAAGAGCTATTTAAACCAAATCAGCTCATTTTGCAGGCATCAGCCGGCGGTGACGTAGGTCCCCGACTTGCCGAAGTTATCCGCAAATAGAAAGAAATCGTCAAAGTCAACTGCACCGTTTCCATCAAAGTCGGCAGCCGCATCCGGCGATGCTAAACCAAAGTTGTCAGCGAATTGGAAAAAATCGTCAAAATCGACGGTGCCGTTTCCATCGATGTCACCGAAAATCTGCACTCCGTCCGCATCAACGAGAATCTGCTGCGCGTCGGCTTCAACACCGCTACCTGACAAGGTAACAACTATTTCCGTCGGGTTATCTGCGTCGTCGCTGGTAATGACCAACTCACCTACGGCAGACTCAGCAAGAGTCGGCGTAAACGTCACCGTGACCACTT
>Ga0160422_10000843_pt1 | contig 18813 bp, 22 predicted proteins | sample Fk160mmetaG_FD_108192 | JGI IMG/M metagenome (GOLD analysis project Ga0160422, IMG submission 108192) | Marine microbial communities from the Central Pacific Ocean - Fk160115 60m metaG | ecosystem: Environmental > Aquatic > Marine > Oceanic > Photic zone | place: The Central Pacific Ocean... | reverse complement strand
TTGAATTACATTATAATGACATCCACTGACATGTTGTAGTATTATATAGTCTGTAGACTTGTTAAACTTAAACAATTGGATAGTCTTCGTATTCTCACTGTTACTTTGCGTCATAATAATAATATTCATCTTAATAACATCAGGCGTAACAGTAATAGCATATTCATCAACCCAATATTTATTATCAACTGGGTGATCTGGAGGTATCTTAGTACCTTTTCCATCATCCAACTGCTTCGCCAAAGTATATTGTTTATATATCTGTCTCCTTACATCCTCCTGCTCGGGCAGCTTGTAATTAACGTCCCGCAAAAACCGCGGCCCATCATCATTATTAAAATGCTCGTCAATCCATCCTTTCATTTCAGAGTTATTCTTAAAGATATTTATGTACGCTGCGGATTGTTCGTCGTTTGTGCGCGTCTGTTCTTCTTTTATATTTCTATCGACAGCATCTGCTAACTTTTTTCTTAACTCTTGATAGTTTTTTCCTCGTAGACCTGGATTATCACTTTCCTTACTATATGAGATTGTATCCGTAGCCCGAGCATATTGTACAGCCCTAAAAAAACAATGACCATCACCTCTTACATTAACAAGTGTATAGCGCCCGGACCCTTTAAAAGAGTTGGGCGGGGCGTCGTCCCGAATATTTTCCATAATGCTATCAAAAGCAGCATTTACTATTTGTTGAGCAGCAGGAGCAGGATCAGCACCACTAGCAGGTTCAGCAGCAGGTTCAGCAGCAGCAGGTTCAGCATCAGCAGGTTTAGCAGCAGCAGGAGCCTCAGCAGGAGCAGCAGCAGCAGCACCACTAGCAGCAGAAGTTTGAGTAGAAGGAGAAAGTCCTAATAGTTGTTTTAACACATCACCATAATAAATATCATAATTATTATTAATTTTATTAGATCGACTATTAACATAAGTAATGAAATTTAAAAGTAAAGTTGGTGGGTTATTAATTCTAAATACTATATATAAAGGATCGTCAGAAGGAGTATACATTATATTTAAATTTTTAGTTAATTCATCATTAAAATATTTTTGTAAGTCTTGAAAATTTTTTTTATCATTAAAAAATGCTTTATAGTCAGAAAGATATATATCATCAGATACTAAGTCTAAACTTTTCGCTCGCGCTGTCCTTGTCTCCATGTTTGCTAACTTATTAGTAATTAGCTTTTTAAGTTCCTCATTATTAGGAGGAATACTAGTAGGTTCTTCAGCAAATAAATCATCTTTTATCATTTGCCAGCATAAAAAATATAAAAATATACTTTTTAAATTTTCAAGTGTTATCTCTTTGACTTCTTGAGTGTTTTCAAATTTAAAAAAATTAATTGTTTTAATTTCAATTTCTCTCATATTATATTAAATAAATATAATATATGTATACATATAATAAAATGCATAAATGTACTAAAAAAATAGATGAAAAAATAGCATTTAATTTATGGAAAAAAATATTGAACAAAGACGTAGAAAATATTAAAATAAATATACCAGATAACTTAAGTATAAGTAGCATGGAAGATAGTTCAATAGAAGATACAAATGATTATAATAGTAATAATAGTGTAGAAGAATATGAACTTCAGTATAAAAATGAAAATATAAATATAAATAGTGATGAATTAATAAGACAAAGTAAATTAAAGAAACTTAGTTTACATGCTATAGAAAATCATATAAATAAATATTATAATGATGATAATCATTCAATGTCATCAGCATTAGATATACTAGCAAGTTATCTAAAAGGACAAAAAACAATATATATAGAAGCAAAAGAATTAACAGAATGGAGATTAAATTTATTAATGTTTCCAGCATTATTATTATCATCAGCAGCATCTGTAGCAGCGGAAAGTTTTGAATGTTCAAATAAATATAGATTAATTTTATGTATAATAAATGTTAGTGTATCATTACTACTAGCAATAATAAATTTTTGTAAATTAGATGCTATATCTCAAGCACATAAGACCTCAGCATCACAATATGATACATTACAATCAAGTGTAGAATTTTTATCAGGATCAATACTATTATCACTAAAATCAGAATATGATGATAAATCACTAATATTAAAAACAGTAGAAGAAAAATTAGCATCAGTAGAAGAAAAAATAATGGAAGTGAAACAAACAAATCAATATGTAATACCTAGAGCAGTAAGAATATTATTTCCAGTAATTTATAATACAAATATATTTTCAATAATAAAAAAGATAGATGATCAAAAAAAGAAAGTATCAACTCAGTTGAAAAATATAAAAAATGAGATAAGATTTATAAATTTAATACAAAAAGAACATAGTATGAAAGGTGAAGTAATGTCAAAAAAATATCGTTTACGAATATTTTTATTATTTAGTGAAAAAAAAAATCTATTACAAGAAGTTTTACTATTAAAATCAGCATATTCACTAATAGATCAAATGTTTAATCAAGAAATAAAAAATGCTGAAAAAATAAAGAGTAATTCAATAAGATATTTATGTTGTAAACCTATATATGTATCAGGAAAATGTTATCATTCATCAGTAAACTATATAGATAATATGTTTATAGATCCAGAAAAGATAAATAATTTTTTAGAAAAATTAATAGATCCATTTAAATGCAATGATGGTAAAGAGCTGAAAATAAACAATGAAGATACTTTATGGTTTAATAATGACGATCAAGACTGGATAGATAAGAATTTTAATAATAATAATAATAATAATAATAATAATGATAATGATAATGATAATGAAATAGAAGATAAAGATAAAAATCAATTAGATTTTTAAAAAATTGATAATATAATATATTGAATATATTATATTGAAAATGAATAATAAAGACCTTGTAGATTTATATTTACAATCTTTATCAATTAAAGAAAAACAATCATATGAAATAGCAAAAAGTCAGTTAGGTACATCTTTTTCATTAGAAAAAAGTATTGGTTTTATAGAATTTTTAAAAAATAGACCACCGCCAATAGTATGTAATAAAGATGAAAGTATATTACCACCAAAACCACCAACATAAGTTTTAAAGAAAACCTTAATTGATCTTTTACATAGTTTTAAATTTTTGATATGATATATCTTCATAATTTAAATTATTATTAACATTATTACTAGTTTTTTCACTAAATTCAGATAATTTACCAAGATATTTAAATTTATTATATTGTTGCTTAAGTAATATATCTGATTTACTATTAGATTTTTCATTTTTTTTCATATTATAAGATTTGAATGTAGCAAATACATCATTATTTTCTTCTTCTATTTCTTTAACTTTTTCTTTTAATTTTTCATCATATTTTTCTAATACTTTATGTCTATTATTAAATTCAGTATAATAATTTGTATATATATTTTTACAGTTAAATTGAAGTACATAACCTCTACATACAACTTCAAGTAATCTATTTGATATATGTTTATCCGAATAATATTCAAAAAAATCAGTATTTTTATTATATTTCATAATAATTTTTCCACTAGGTGTTTCTTCTGTAAAAACATAGTTATCAAATTCAATATCTTCAATATTTTCTATATCTTCTAAATTATTAATTTCATCAAGAGGATATTTATTTTGAAATTCTTTATATACTGATTTAGATATAGAGATATTATTTTTATAATTATTATTATTAAATTTATGTAAAAAATAAGCAACAATAGCAAATGAAATAGAAAAGCTAGTAACAAATAATCCCGATGAATATAATAATATGTAGATCATAATTCTTAATAATATAGTTATTGTTATATTTATATTATTAAAATTTTACATATTAAAATTATTTTATTTAAATTTATCAAAAGTATTAGGGTCATAAGGTAATAAATTATCAGGATTTATTATATCTAAATTCATATTTGTATTATTATTCTTTATTAAATCAAATTTTTTATTTCCAATAAAATAATAAATTCTATTACATAAAAATCCTAATGGAGATTTAACATAACTATAAACATTCTCTATAAAATTAATATGTCTCTTCATATCATTTGTATTTGGAATAATATTATTATCTATTTTTTGTAATATAATATCTAGTTTATTTTCAATATTATTTATCTTATTATCTAAATTCTCTATTTTTTCATTTATTTCTTTAAATTTTTCATCTATTTCTTTAAATTTAATCATAATTTAATTATATGTATTATATAAACAGATGATAAATATATATACTTTTATTTTTATAAATTTTATCGTAGGATTTATATCAGATATAATTTTAAATGATTTATCAAAATCATCATTTATAAATTCACCTATAATAAAATCGTTACAACCATATTTCAAAAAAAAATTAATAATTGAAGCAGGATTTTATGCTGGATTAACTGTAGTATTAACTTTAATTCCTATTTTAATTTTACATAAATATTTAGTACCATTATTTGATATACCTGAATTAATATTATTAATACTATTAGGATTTATAATAGGATATATAATCGATATATTAATTGAAAAATTAGATATATTTGGAGCTTCATTACATCAATATTATAAATTAGCAGGCAGTGGTTTTTATGGTGGATTAGCTATTGTATTTAGTATAATTATTAGCTATGTAATTCAATTAATATTTATAGATGGTATTAAAATATTACCATTTACACCATTAATATGTAATTAAAATTAAAATAAATAATTACCACTAAAACAAGCATTACAAAAATTATTAGTAGATAAATTTATATTTTTTATTTGTTCTATATCTAAATATAATAAACTATCTAAATTATAAAATTTTATCATTTCATCTACAGACATTTTATTAGCAATAAGATCTTCAATATCAGCAAAATCAACACCATATGAACATGTATATTTAATTGGAGGACAAGCTACTACAAAGTGTATTTCTTTAGGATTATAAGACTTAATTAATGTTATTAAATATTTTAATGTATTACCTCTTACTATACTATCATCTATTAATATAATTTTTTTATTTTTTATATCAATAGAAATTTCATATTTTTGTTTACATGCATCTAATCTCTGTTTATTAGTTTTTAAAATAAATGTTCTAAGATTATAATTATTTTTACGTTGTAAAAATTGTTCATACTTAAAATTAGTATACTTAGCAAAAGAAGTACCATATATAAGACCTGAATTTGGTATACCACATACAATATAATCATTCGAATTGTTATTTATAGTTTTCAAATATTGTTCAGCTAATATTTTACCTATATATTCTTTAAAAGTTTTAACATATAATGTATTTATCATACTTTCATCTTTCATAAAATATATAAATTCAAATATACAAAATTTATAATTAACATCATTATATTTATATATATTTGAAATTTCTAATGATTCATTATCTATATGTATTATTTCACCAGGCTCAACATCATTATGTTTTAATTTATTATCTAATGCACATGACTCTGATGCTACATATATATTATTGGAATCATAACAATAACATATAGGTCTAACACCAAATCTATCTCTACATATATATGTAGAATTATGTGTAGATATAAGTAAACAATATACACCTTCAATATTTTGAATAATATACTTTATTATTTCTAACATGTCATTATTTTTATTTAACATATATTCAATAAAGCCATATAATATATATGTATCAGTTACATCATCATTACTAATAGTATAATTAAATTTCTTATTAATTTTAGACCATATAGAAAAAGGTATATTACCATTATGAGCAAGAGAAAAATTATATTTATATGATACTATTGGTTGTGTAAAATGTAATTTTTGTAAAGAACCTGATGTAGAATATCTTACATGACCTATCCAATTTTTTGAATAAATAGTATTATTAGAATTATCTAATAAATTCTCATTTATATATTTATCTTCTATAATTCCAATATATTTTTTATTATTTACAATTTTATCATAAAACCATGATATACCAAAACTTTCACGTCCTCTATGTTGTAATTTTTTTAAATTATAAAGTACTTCATTTGAGGTATTATATTTTTTAGATATAATAGAAAAAATACCACATTCTGTTTGTATCATTTAATATATAAGTATAGTGTTATCTATATATTTATACTTTTAATTTAATTTTACGCTCTTCAAATAAATCTTTAACTTCATTTTGTAAATCTACTACTTTAATTTTCTCAAAATTTTTATGTTTAGAGTCTGGATGTAAACATACTAAATATAAATCTTTAATTTTTTTATCATAATTTTTTTCTAATAATGCTTTATATATATTTAATTGTAAGGCGTAATGCCAATAATTTGTATCAGGTAAATGATTAATAATTTCATTACTACTATATTTATTAAAGTTATTTACTTTCTTAATTTCTTTACATCTTTTCCAGTCATATATAGATAATGTACCATCATCTTCTTCATAAACCATATCAATTGAGCCAGCAAATTTGAGTTCTTTATCCCATACCATCCATTCTGTACGATATGGTTTAAGATGCTTATGATATTCAATATAATTTTTAAAATATTGATATTCTATTGAATCATTTTCATTAGGATTCCCATTATAATAACATTCAATATCATAATGCATTTTTGTTCCAGCTTCAGCTGCTTCATCACGATTTTTATCCCATAAATCTTTAATTTCTTGCTTATTTTTACCATAATATTTATTATGTCGCCATTTTTCTGAATTTTTCATCATATTATCAATAATTTTATCCGCATCAAAATGTTCAAAATGACTATGTACAAATGTTGTTACAGATTTATAATCAGAATCACCATCTATTGTATATATATGTGGTCCTTCATCAAAAGAAATATGATCATCTCTTACATGATGATTTTTTGTCGATAAAAAATTATTCATACAATAAAAAATATATACATATATATTTTTAATTCAATTTTATTATTTTTATACTTTTAATATTAAATTAACACTTTACAATATTACATGCACGAAATTTATTATTTAAACTAAACTCAATCTTAGTATCCATATCAAGATCTAGTAAAATATTATCAATATCTAGTTTAGTTCTATAAGACATTTGATGCCATTTAAAATAAATATATATAATATCTTTTTTACTTTTTGTAATCTTACCTACATATCTATTTTCTTTAAGATTAGTATATCCAAATTTAGATCGACTAATAACACTAATAATTTTAGCCATACATTTATCTAATTTTTCAGGATTAGAAATAAGATTAAATGTAATATAATCACGATGAGGAATATATCTTTCTGGAATATATTTTTTAAATAGAAATACAAATTCAACCTTAAATTCACCTTCATCATTAATATGTTTATAACACACTACAGCATTTTTATCATCAAAATTATATACAACAATCATACCAATTAATGGAGAGTTATTCTTTAATGCTAGTCTATTAATATGAGCAATTTTACGCTCTTCATAGTGATATTTAGCAAGAAATTTACGAATTTTACTCTGAAGCGAAATAATAGATGAATCAGTCATATTAAATTATTAATGTATATATATCTAAATATTTATTTCAATTTTTTTAGATATATATATATATATATATGGGTGTTGAATCAGACAATTTATACATAAATGTTCCTATGCCTTCTGTTAGTTTTATTAACTTTTTAATTTCACTTTTTTGGACACTATTAAGTTTATACGCAATATATTTATCATTTAAATGTAATAAAGGTGGCTTTAATATTGGTCATTTCTTAGCAGCATTATTTTTTGCTCCATTTTATGTAATATATCAATTTGCTAATAATTTCGAAGATTGTAAGTAATCACCATATTTTTTAATAAATTCATTTATATATTTTTGTGGAATATAATCAAATGATATCAATTTCATATTATGTAAATAATTATTATAAAATGTTTCATTATTTACATCACAAAATTCTTTAAATGTGGTAGGTTCATTATAAAAATTATCTAAATTTTTTTTAAAAGCACGCATAACTAATGTATTTTTATTAAATATTGATTGAATATTATCACTTTTATCTCCACATACAGCTTTTATAAATAAATCTTTATATGGATCTCCTGTAGATTTTTTTTCACCTACTTCTTTAAATTTTAAATTATATAAAAATACATACTGAGTTTTTAATTGTAAATAATCATGATCATTTGTAATAATATAAATTATTTTATCATTTTGTATTTTTTGTATTTCCTTTACTGCTAAGGCAATACAATCATCTGCTTCTAAACAATTAAGTTGTAATATATTATCAATATATAGTTTTTCAAATAACTTATTTTTCATTACAATTTCAAAAAATTTACCAATATTATTATCATTTTTACGACCATCTTTATATAGATCATGAAATTCATTACGCCATATTTGACTTCTAGGACAATCTAATCCAATAACAATTTTATATGGGTCTTTAATTTTTAACTTTTTTGGAATCTCTAATATATTTTTTTCAAATAATTTTATAAATTTCTCTACAAATTCTGTATTTTCATGTAAATTATCTATATTATCATCTTTATTTTGAAATTTCCACCAATTTAGTAAAGCATAATATCTATAAAAGATATAATAACTACCATCAATAAAAATTAATGTAGACATTTATCTTATAATTATAATTCTATAATTATATCAATTTTTTCTTATATTTTTTATTTTGATAATTTTCAATATTATCTGGTTTATTAAATATAATTGGTAAAACATATGACATCATAAATGAAATAAATATACATACTAAAGTAACATTAAACGCATCATTTACATTATCAGACCATCTAGTGATTCCAAATAATCCACTTTCAGATTTAGAAATAGCATTAATTAATACAAATATCCAATCGATAAAAGCCCATATACCTAAACCACCGAATGTTAATAATTTTAACACACCTAATCCAATTTGTCCAGCATACATTCTATCAATACCTAAAACACCTAATCCTAAAAATGATATAATAATTAATACAATCTTGCTTTTAACATTTTCCTCAACACCAAGTGATTCCATTTTATATTATATAAAAATATTAAATAATACTATAGTTATGATTGGAATAAGTGAAAATAAACTAGATAAAACTGAAAAAAATAAAATGATAAAAGAGGGGCCATGTATATTTCCCTTTAAATATAAATGGAAAACACATAATATATGTTATAATACTGAAAAAGGACCAATTTGTGCTACAGAAGTAAATGAGAACCAAACTTTAAAAAAATATGGTTATTGCTTACCAAAAAAAAATACTAAAAAAAAATTGAATAAATCATCTGAAAAGTCTACAGATAAAGATATAAAAATAAGTTCAGAAACTAGTGTAACTATGGAAAAACCTAGTCCACCTTTTAATGACGCATTTATATATCAACTTACATTATTAGAAAATTTACAACACAAAAAAAAAGAAAAGATGCGTGCTTTAGCATACGCAAAAGCTAAAAAATCTATAAAAAATTATAATAAACCTATTAACTCCATTGATGATATAAAAGATTTACCAAATATTGGTAAAGCTACTATTGAAAAATTAACACAGTTTGTTGAAACTGGAAAAATAGAACATCTTGTTAGAGAAAATGTATATGAAGAAGAAAATAAAAAAGTAGGAGAATCTACATTAGTAGAAATGTTTACAAAAATTTATGGAGTAGGACCTAAAAACGCAGAAAAAATAATTAAAGCTGGAATAAAATCAATTGATGAACTACGTGAAAAACAAGAAGAGTTTTTAAATACAAATCAGAAAATAGGACTAAAATATTATGAAGATATAAATCAACGTATTCCACGTAGTGAAATAGATGAATATTCATCAATATTTAAAAGATACTTTGATCAGGCTAAAACTGAAACATCACAGTCTGATGCTTTATTTGAAATTGTAGGTAGTTATAGACGTGAAGCAAAAGATTCTGGTGATATAGATGTAATTATTTCAAATAAAAATAATAATAAAACAGTATTTAATAAATTTATAGATTTATTAGTAGAAAATAATATTATACTACATAAATTAACAGATGGTACAAAACAAATAAAAATTCTTGTTGTTGGTAAATTAGATAGTAAACCAGCAAGACGCATAGATTTTATGTATACAACAATTGAAGAGTATCCTTTTGCTATATTATATTTTACGGGTAGTCAAGCATTTAATACTGCTATGCGTCAACACGCTTTAGAACAAGGATATACTATGAATGAACATAGACTTGAGAATACAACAACTAAAAAAAATGTAACCAATATAGAATCAGAAAAAGATATATTTAAATTTTTAAATCTAGAATATGTAGAACCAAAAGATCGTATTGATTTATCATCATTAAAAATTATTGATACAAAACCTTCAACTAAAAAATCTGATGAAGAAAAATCACCAGAAAAATCTGATAAACCAAAAGCTAAAGTAAAATTAAATATTCGTGACAAATTTGTAGAAGAATTTAATAAAAATGGTATTGAATTTTTAAAAACACAGTCTGAGAAAGAACTTTCTGATTTTATTAGAAAAGCTAATTTATATTATCATACTCATTCAAAACCATTAATTAGTGATGATCTTTATGATATTATAAAAGAATATTTTGAAGAAAAATATCCTGATGCTTCTGTTTTAAAAGAAATTGGTGCTCCTATTGAAGAACATGAAAAAAATAAAGTAACACTTCCATATGAAATGGCATCTATGGATAAAATTAAACCTACTTCAAACGCATTACCAAACTGGTTAGAAAAATATAATGATCCTAGTGAATATATTGCTTCAGTAAAATTAGATGGTGTTAGTGGTTTATATGTTAGTAATGGAGCTGGAACACCCCAAGCAAAACAACAACTATTTACAAGAGGAAATGGTAAAATAGGACAAGATATATCTTATTTATTACCATATTTTAAATTACCTTCTACTATTGATATTGTTATTAGAGGTGAATTTGTTATATCAAAAGAAAATTTTCAAAATTTTGATAATAAAGCAAATGCACGTAATGCTGTAGCTGGTATTATTAACTCAAAAAAAACAAATCCTAGTGAATTAGCATTTGTTGATTTTGTAGCATATGAAGTAATTGAACCTAAACTGAAACCTAGTGAACAATATTCATTATTAAAAAAAATTTATAAGGATAATGTATGTCAATATACCATATTAGCTAATTTAAATAATACATTACTCTCTGATTTATTACAAACATGGAGATCACAATCTAAATATGATATGGATGGTATTGTAGTAATACATAATAAAATTTATGAAAGAAAATCAGGTAATCCTAAACATGCGTTCGCATTTAAAATGGTCCTTACTGATCAAAAAGCTGAAGCAAAGGTTGTAAATGTAATTTGGAATCCATCTAAAGATGGTTATCTAAAACCTAGAGTACAAATTGAACCTATCCAACTTGATGGTGTTACAATACAATATGCAACAGGATTTAATGGAGCATTTATAGAAAAAAATAATATTAATATTGGTAGTGTTATTGAAATTATTAGAAGTGGTGATGTTATACCTCATATTACAAAAGTTATTAAACCATCCCAATCACCTAAAATGCCTGATTTTCCTTATAAATGGAATAGTACACATATTGATATTATGCTAGAAACACCTAATGATAATATAACTGTAGTAACAAAAAATATTACACAATTCTTTGATGGAGTCGATGGACTAGGTCCTGGTAATATTAAAAAAATAATTAACTCTGGTTTTAATAGTGTTTCAAAAATTATAGGTATGTCTAAAGATGATTTCTTAAATGTACAAGGTTTCAAAGAAAAAACAGCAAATAAATTATATACAAATATCCATGATAAAATTGATAAAATGACACTACCAGAATTAATTTCAGCTTCTAATGTTTTTGGTAGGGGGTTTGGTGACAAAAAAATAGAATTAATATTAAATACATATCCTGATATTTTAACTTCTGAAGATTCATCAAATAATAAAATAGAAAAACTTATTGCTATTAAAGGTCTAGCTAAAAAAAGTGCTGAAGGTTTTGTTGATAAGATTTCAGATTTTATTTCATTTATTAATGAAGCTAATCTAAATAAGAAATTAAATTATACACCACCTAAAAAAATTTCTACTGATCATATTTTAAATGATAAAATTATTGTCTTTACTGGTAAAAGAGATACTGATTTAGAAGATATTATTAAAAATTTAGGAGGAACTATATCTAATGATATGAAATCTAATGTTTTTGTTTTAATTAGTGATGATCCAGATTCAACATCATCTAAGATGAAAGTAGCAAAAGAAAAGAATATTCCTATTATGTCTATAAATGAATTTAAATCTAAATATATTAACTAATTTATACAATAGATTGTCTATCTGTATCTAAATCTGTAATTTTTTTTACAAAACAAGCAATTCCACATGGTACAATTACTAGTGCTATTACTGCACTAGTTGTTTGAATACAAAATGTAGCAAAAGCAAATTTCCATAAATTTGTATTTACTAAATTATCGCATGATTTATCCCATAATTCAATACCACCCCATGAAGCAAGACCAGCATCAATAAGACCTAGACAAATAATAATACATATAGGTGTAGCATCAGCATCACTATTATTTTCTTTTTTATCTGTATGTTTCACACTTCCATGTAGAAATCCAGTAATTAGTGTAGCTAATACATATGCCCATAATTCTGATTTACTACAATCTTTACATTCTTGATAATATCTAATTAAATACATAATTCCAAAAACATAATAAGCAACTACTCCACCCATTATACTAAACGTACTACATGTAACACATGTAGTTAAACAACATGTTGTAACTGGAGCATTTTCTTCTTCGACCATATTTAACTCTACAAAAATTGAAACCTATCACTTATTTCAATTTTTATAAATATAAATATACATATACTATATAAAATGGCATATCGTGATAGATTTCCTCCAGCTGAAACATTAAGAACTACAAGTGCATTACCAGAAGATTTACCAACTACAGTAAATGAATTAAATGTTTTAAAAAATAGTTTAGCACGTGATGTTCAAAATATACGTGAACATCATAATGAGGCTAGACGTTATTATTGGTTAGGTAGATATGAACAATATGAACCAGTTTTAAGAGCTACTTCTATAGATTTACAAAGAGTAAGTTCAGCATTATCAGTAGCAAAGAAAATTGCTTCTACAGCAAAATCAGAATCATTAGCTGTTCGTGATGCTATTCCACCTAGTCTTGAAACATTATTATCTGCATTAAATGGTACAATTGTAATAAATCCATTATTTAATGATATTGCTTCTGAACAAGGTATTGATAAATCAGGATATCTTAAAGATGATAAAATTAAAATAATAGTTAAATTTTATCATAAAAAAACAGATTTATTAAAAGATGCTTTAACACTTAGAATTAATACATTAGAAAAGAAAGAATTAAATAGTACTCTAAAAATGTTAGCTAGTGATAAAATTAGACTTTTACCCCCTAATGAACTAAAATCATTGAAAACAAATGATTCAAAAAAAGAAAAAATATTAGCAGTTATTGATAAAGAAATATTATTAGATGCTGCTAAAAGAGGTAGTAAAACAGCTGATGGTAGTAAACGTATTAAATTACCTCCTAGAGCTACTGATCTAATTGAACAATATGTAGGTACTAAAAAAGCTGGAATTAAAAAACAAAGAAAAAAATTAACATATAAAAATAAAAAATAAATATATCTACTTACATAACCCATTACCTAAAAATCCAGCACCAATAAGACCAATAATAAAACCTATATGACATCTACTTTTCATATGTTTATACATTTCTAACCATTTTTTTGTTTGATCATTAGAATGTAAATGTAATAACATATAATCTGATTTTGGCATTAATGTATAATAAAAATAATTTGTAAATCCTGATATCATTACTACTGTACATATAATACTCATGTTATTCATCATTTTTTTATTATTATTTAACATTATAACACCAAGTGATATAATTAACCCTAAAACATAACCTTCAACAAATAATTGCTTTCTTTCATTCACAATTTTTGCATAGGTATATTTTTGTTGTTGAGTTAAACTATTTACTAATTCCTCATTAATTCTATTTTTATCAGTACTTAATACTAATACTAATGAAGAAATAATAAATCCTGCTGCTATTGTACAATTTGTTATACAAACCATTATATTATTTATATATATAATTTATAATAATAGACCTTTTATAAAAAACATATAAATTATCATCATTACAAATACATATTTTAATACATATTCTATTAAATATGTAACTATTATATAATAATATATACTTTTTGTCATTTATATATTATTTATTATTTTTTTTAAATATATCATATACTTTTTCATATATATTTTCCTCTAATAGTAAAACTTTATTTATATATAATGAAATATCCTTTTTCTCACATTCTATTGTAAAAATATTTATTAGTTTTTTATGAATATTTTTAATAATTTTGTCACTATGTTCTCTTTTAAATTCCTCCCAATTATTTTTTATATTAATATATATTTTTCTATTTTCCTTTTTCAACGGCGGTTTATTATTTTTTATAAAATTTTTAATAAATACTGTAAAATTATTTATTAACACTATATTTAAATCTTCATATGTTAATTCTAACATACTTAGGTATATATCTAAGTCTATTTCTCTATTTTCATTATTATTATTATTTTCTAATATTTCTATTCTATTTTCTAATTTTACTATCTTATCCTGTAAACCTTTTACTAATTCAATTAAGTTTTCATTAGTAGACATTTACATAAATTTTATAAAATTATTAAAATCAATTTTTATTCCATATAATTTTACATATTAAAAAAATTTAATATTCTTTGAATTATTGATAGTTGCGGTATAAATGTTTGATCATTAACATTTTCTATATCTCTATTCATTAAGATACTTCTATTTGTTTCCATATCTCCATATATACTATTTAATCTATCACGACGATATAATTCATTAAATGTTTCTTGCCAATTTACAGGTGTATTTGTAGGTATTGTATTAGTAACTATTGTATTTGTTGGTCTTGATATATCAATTATAGGTGTCATACTTACTATAGCATTACGTCTTGTTCTTGTAGGTCTATTATTTATATTAATATCATTTTCAAATGTATTATGTATTATTTGAATATCATCTGAATCAAAACTATCCATTGCTGCTAATATTGATAGTATTTGTGTTCTACTTCTTGTAGGTCTTATAGATCTTCTAGTTGTAAAATTATTTCTATTTAATGCATTCCATCCTGTTAATAATCCAGCATCAGAATAATGTATTGTCATAGAAAAATCTTCTTCATTACCAAAACTATCAAAAGAACTATCTATACTACTATACTCATTTAATGGTTCACTACGACAAATAGGACATGGTCTATTACTCCATTTATCTATACAAGATTGACAAAAAAAATGATCAGTTTTACATTTATATGGTCCTTTTTCTAATTCTTTTTCTTCAAAACATATTTGACATGTCATTATATACTATAATAGTAAATTAATTAGCTAATTCATATCTAACTATTTTTATAACTAATTATATTAATTATATAATTAAATATAAAATATAAACATTGTTTATAAAAAACAATATTAGAATTCTTAAATATATTAAATACACATGATGAAACAGTCTTATAAACTATGGTTTCATTTAATATATTTTTATTATATGAAACATCATAATTTGTATATTTATTTTTATGATTAGCCTCATCAATATCTATAAATTGACCCCATTGAGTTTCAGTCATTTTATTTATGTTATTATTTATACTTTATAATATTTAATTATAAAGTATATTCAATTTTTATATAAATTTATTATATAAATAATGAAAAAAACACATTGTATTACAAAAATTAATGGTGATAAAAGAAAACTATATTATAAAAATACTGAAACTAAAAAATTTAATAAAATTTATGTGGGTAAAAAAGGCGCGTTATACATATTATCAAAAAAAAATAATAAAGTAAAAAGACGTTATGTTACATCAAAATGTCGTAAAGATACAGCAAAAACATCTATGTTTTGGTTAACTGCTAATCAATTAAAAGTATATAAAACTTTGAATAAAAAAAAAGATGCTTATTATTATAAACATCTTGCATAATCATCTTTTTCTTCTTTTTGTCACTTTCTTTTTTTTACCACTCTTAGTTGATAATTTTTTAAAATATCTTGGATTATTTATAAATCTTGGATCTTCTTTTGGAGCTTCTCCATTATTCATATTAGATTCAAAATATAAATTATTATATAAATTAGTTAATTCATCAGAATTAAGATGATAAATATATGATTCTATAAACCATGGAAAATGCGGATTATTTTCTGTATCATATCTTGGTAAATCAATATGTCTAGAACGACTAGTATCTTCTATTTGTTCATACATATAAGAATTATTCATATAATCATCCCAATGTAAATATTCAAAAAATTTATCAGTAAACTCATCTGGACCAAGCTTATCTAAATTTCTATTAGAAAATCCTAATAAAAATTTTTGTAATTCTTCTTTTGACATAGATTTTATCCAACTTTCATATAATGATCTCCATAAAATAGTATTTAATCCATCTCCTGATGACATTTTTAGTTGTTGATAATTTCCCATTGGTCTAGTTAACCATGCTGCCTTCATAGGCGTATCCTTTAATGCTACTATAAAATGTTTTAATAAATCTTTATTTTCTCCATCTCTATGATCTATTCTTTCTTTAATCCATCTTAATATTCCATCAATTTTTGCTGTTTTTGTCATTAATTTAGCATCACGTATAACTATTTTATCTTCTGATTTTATAAATTTATCTCTCCATAATTTAAAAGTTTTTTTATATTTTTTTTCATCTTTTTCAGCTTCTAATTTTATAGGACTAGGTATCTTTTTACGCGTTTGTGGCGAAAGTTTAGAAATAGCTAATGTAGATAATTTTAGAGGTTTAACAGTTGACATGTATTATTATATATATATATATATATGAGAAAATATAAAGGCGGAACTACTTATTTTAGTACAGTGCCGGCACGTGCTGCTCATAACAAAAATAAAAAAGTAGTACTTAGACGAGTTGCTCGTTCTTTAAGTTTAGATGAAGCAGCATTACTTAGATCTGATCCAGATAAAAGCCCTAGTCAGGCGGCCGCACAAAAAATACAAGCACTAGTAAGAGGCAGAATAGCTAGAACTAAAAAAAGACAAATTGAAGCAAACTTAGCTGTATCTACATTAAAACGTAGTTTAGGTATAGCACCATCAGCAAGTATAAAAAAATTTTTAGCAGGAAAAAAGAGAAAATCAAGAAAAAGTAAAAAAAGTAAAAAAAGTAAAAAAGTAAAAGGTAAAAAGTAAAAATTGAATAAGAATAATAAATAATTAAATAGTGACAAAAATGTCTTGTTCAAATAAAAATGTTCAAGATATTGAATCTATTTATAGTAAACATGATGACCAATTTAAAACTATTAATTCAAAAAATATAGATAAATATAATAAACTTGTCACTACACTTTTTCAGTTTTATATTTCAAATAAAGAAAATATAAAACCAAATTCAGATTTTAAAGAAAAATTTAATAAATTATATGGTAAATTACAAAAACGTGGTGACATAATTGTAAAAAAATCTTTTATTGTATATATTTATCAAAAATTAGTAAAAGAAAATATACTACCTAATGATCCTCAATTCTGGTTATATATTCAAAAATCTCCTGCTCGTAATGTTTCTGGTGTAAATAGTTTTGCTCTTCTACTTTCACCTCATCCTAATGGTCAAGCATTTAGTTGTAAACATAATTGTTACTATTGTCCTGATGAAAGTAGAAAAAATGGAGCAGAAGATGATATGCCTCGTAGCTATTTAAAAAATGAACCTGCTGTAGCACGTGGATTTCAAAATGGATGGGATCCATATAATCAAATGATGAATAGGATGAATAGTCTTTTAATGCAAGGTCATGAAGTAGATAAATTAGAATTAATTATTGAAGGTGGTACATATACAGAATTTCCTAAGTCGTATCTAGAAATATTTCATCGTGACATATTTTATAGTGCTAATACATTTTATGATATTGAACCTAAACGACAACCACTAGAATTAGAAGAAGAAATTTTTATTAATAAAACTACAAAAGTACGTATTATTGGTATTTGCATTGAAACACGTCCAGATGCTATAGATGATGATTGGATTAAGTTTTTCCGTAATACAGGTACTACACGTATTCAACTAGGTGTACAACATACAAATAATAAATTACTAAAAAAAATTAATCGTGGTCATACATTTGAGCAAGCAGTAGAATGTATTAAATATTTAAAAAATAATTGTTTTAAAGTAGATATTCATTTAATGCCAGATTTACCAGGTTCTACACCAGAATTAGATAAAGAAATGTTTGATATTGTATATAATAGTTCTATTATTCAACCTGATCAAACTAAAATTTATCCTTGTGAAGTAGTACCATGGACAGTTATTAAACAATGGCATGAAAGTGGTAAATATACTCCTTATTCTGATAGTAATCCAAAATCATTAGTTGATGTTATTACTTATGCTATGACTATTTGTCCTCCATGGGTTCGTATTCCACGTATTGTACGAGATATTCCACTTACATATATTAGTGGTGGTAACACATGTATGAATATGCGACAAGTAGTAGATGATGGATTAAAAAAAAGTGAAAAACTAAGTGGGGATATTCGTAGTAGAGAAATTGGTAGACATCTTGAATATAATATTTTTGATTCAAGATAT
>Ga0160422_10000842_pt1 | contig 18825 bp, 18 predicted proteins | sample Fk160mmetaG_FD_108192 | JGI IMG/M metagenome (GOLD analysis project Ga0160422, IMG submission 108192) | Marine microbial communities from the Central Pacific Ocean - Fk160115 60m metaG | ecosystem: Environmental > Aquatic > Marine > Oceanic > Photic zone | place: The Central Pacific Ocean... | reverse complement strand
AGCAATGCACCAGTTATGAGCATAGTAACGATGACAATCGCTAATGAAAACCGTCGGAATTTCTCGGAGAATCCCGCCATGGACTCCTCAAATGTGGTGGTGTCCATAGTCAATGCACAGAGATTAGGTAAAAAAGCAAGGCGGTAACTAGGCAATCAAATGTGGTAAATTAAACGATTTTTTTTGACACAAGGTTCAAATCAAGTTGGTATTTCGGAAGCATGTTCGCCATGCCAGTAAAGGTCCTCATCAAAGAGAAAAACGAGCTTCGACTAAGAATCATTGGAGAAAGCCACACCAGCCTGCAGATGCTGCGTGAAAGGCTAAACAATAGTACTGACATTGAGTATGCTAACTACTTTCCCGGACATCCAGAGTTAGATGACCCCGAATTTTACATCAGAACATCTGGCAAGAAGTCTGCGGATAAAGTATTGAAAGACCTAGTCGAATCCATTTCTAAAGAATTCTCTAATATCAGTCTTTGAAGGCGATTTAAATGACTGCTTCAGACCCTGTGGCTAAAGCCATAGGACTGGAAGGATTTGCCACCAAAACAACTGGTATTGGTGGAGTATTGAAAGCCCGTGTTTCGGATTTCCGCGTGGATGAAATAGCGACATCAATTAGTTTTGATTCAAGGGGGAGATTTACAGTTGCAAGAATTACTTTGACAAACTGGGAGACTAACAAATTCTGCAATAATCTCGCTAAGCGACTGGGTATTTCACGTAATCGAATCTTTTTCGCCGGTACAAAAGACAAGAGGGCAGTGACCCAACAAATATTCATTATTGACGCTACTCAGAATAAACTTGCTCAGATTGATATGCCAGATGTGGAAATAGAAATCCTTGGCAGGACCCACCAAAAAATCGGATTTGGGAACCATCGTGGCAACAGATTTACTATTGTCGTCCGGGGTTGTTGTCACCCAAATGGTACGCCCATGACCGAGGAAGAGGCTTTAGCAGAGGCTGAGCTCATTAGAACCGAACTTCGGCAATCCCTGGGTGAGGGCGTTTTCCCAAACTGGATTGGTCCCCAAAGATTCGGCTCAGGAAGACCCGTAACTGCTGAGGTTGGTAAGCATGTTTTGATTGGCGATTTCCAACAAGCTGTCCTCACATATCTTGCTATGGAAGGCATCAACGAGAACACGGAAGTTGCTAAATTTAGAAAGCATATAAGGGACAACGGTGTGACTGCAGATGCCCTAGAACTAGCACCAAATTGGTTGGGATTCGAATCGAGAATGATTGAGCACCTTTTGAATAATCAGGATGATTTTGTCGGGGCATTCAAGAAATTGCCAAATAATTTGCAATTAATGACTATCCATGCAGCACAATCAATTATTTTCAACCACTCACTAAATCGTAGACTTGCATCCGGGTTACCAATTTCTACCCCAATTGAAGGCGACCTTGTCGGGAGAGTTGATGAAAAAGGGCAGTTGAATGCTAATAGTTGTGTAATGGTAGAGTCAAGAAATTTACCGAGAATTACGAGAAATTGTCAACTCGGCAGACTGGTTACAACTGGACCATTACCCGGCAGTGAGATCTATGTTGCCGGCGGAAAATCAAGGGACATTGAACTATCAGCAATCAGTGATAGCGGGTTAGCAGACATTGACTGGAATGTTGAAGAAATCCCTCGGCTATCATCCAAAGGGACCAGACGAGCTTTGGTTTCTAATTTCAATGACTTATACATTGACACAGTTCCGATCGCTATGAATGAATCACTTGGCGAAAGGTGGAATATGGGGCCAAGTGAGAATAGTCGGTGGCATCCAGAGGGAGCGTGTTTAAGATTTAGATTCTCACTCTCTTCAGGTAGCTACGCAACAACTCTTCTAAGAGAATTCATGCAGTGTCCGCTAGATCAATTGTGATCAAAGCAATCCCATGGAGAGAACTTCAATCTCACCGACGCCTTCTTTCGCAGACATGAGTGATTCAAACTCATCGGTTAATCCGGGTCCGTCATTCATGACCACATGAACTTGGACAAATTTTAGACCAAATGCTAATGGTTTAACTTCCACTGATTGGACATCATATACCTCATTAGCCAATTCTCTAACATATGTCGCAATGTCCTCTGGATCAATATTTTCTACATCAGCATCTGGATTTAATTTGTAAGTCATCGCTACCATGCCCATATTTACACCTCAGGGCCCTACATAATCACATTCTGAGCAATTGTAGATTACGCCTTGGTTTCTACAACGTGGACTTCTTCCAATCGATACGTGTTCGCATCCCGGACAGGGGAAGGAGGTGGAACCCGCCTCCACTAATGGTATTCCAGATGCAGTGCAATTTGTCGCTCTCTCACTCATAAACATGCCTCAGGGACAACCTGCCCACGACCTTCCCTTCTTTATGGTTGCGTGAGAAAATATTGCCCTTTTTATATCAATTTGGCAAATCATCGGTCAATTATCCGAAGTTTACCATGAAGGCCAGTACTAACCACTAACTCTCCGTCCCTCATTTGACACCAACCTGATTCGAACCTGACAATGTCGCCTATTCTAATCTGATCTATCTGCTCGTCCCACAAAATTATGCCGACAAGACCAGTTTCATCCCTACCGCACGCAGCGGCGACTGGACCAGTATAAGTCTCAGAATAAATCAGTCGCCTAGGATAAACTCTCAGAACAATTAGATCTAGTCGATTTATTGGTCTGTTTGGTCTGAGGTCTTTTACTTGCAATCTTGCTGCACTGCGTTTGAGAATCCCACGTTTTCGAACTCGCTCATTTGCCATGTTTTGATTATCGGCTTTTATGTAGATAAAGGTTAATCACTTCTTCTTCCGCAATTTGAATGATGTGTAAACCTCTTGTTCGACAACCTCTTCTGGTGGATTTAGTTTGATGTCCAATAATTCCTCATATGTCTGTCTGATAGTAGACTCTCGCTTAATCCAAGGCATGTAATTTCGACATACTAGATAAACCTCTGAGGATGAATTTCTTGAGGCCGTAGGTGAAAATCTCCTTACGTCAGAGAAATACGGTTTCACTGCGACAATTAACTCTTCTACGCCTACACCCTGAAATAGTTTGGTGATGAATGAACCTCCTTTGCAGAGTAGGTCTAAGGAAAAATCTAGCACATCAGCGACTAAAGTCATAGCAACTGCTTGATCGATATCCCAATTTCCGGTAATATCTGGTGATATGTCTGAGATAATATTATTGATATCTCGACCATGAAGTTCGCTGCAAATCCTTTCCTGTGTTGATGATTCAGTTATGTCCCCAACCAATAATAATGCGCCTTCAACGGGCTGGCAAGGCTCCAAGTCTACGCCAATTACCTTACCACCATCGCCAACTAATTCAACTGCAACTTGCGACCAACCACCTGGATGACATCCGACATCAAGGACAACATCATCCTCACGAATTAATTTGAATTTTTCTTGGATTTGGAGAAGCTTGAACGCTGACCGAGCTCTGTAGCCGCTTGATTTGGCTTGCCGGCGCCATGAATCTCGCTTATGATTTTCAATCCAGTGGTCTGCCATTGATTGCCCCCACATCAACGGCTGATAATCATACACATGAAGTTAGCCACTATTAGCCATATAATCAAAGAGGTGGAGGTATTCGCCGTCTACAGTGAAAGACATGAGTAGTAAATTGGCGCATCATTCCACCATGTGTCATACTTTTCTCGTTGTCATAATTATTTTACTATTACCATTATCACATGCTGAGGTACGGGACTACTCAGAAGATTGGCAGGGTGACATATTAATTGAGGGGGGCAGGACAATTCTCGTTGAGGAAATAAGTGCAACATGGTGTGTGAGTTGTGCAGATATAGATCCATACCTCCAACAAGTTGCCGACGCCCACGGATCAAGAATCACTATCGTCACATATCACCCAACAGATGGGGAGGATGCGTTTCAGCCTGAGGCGGCAATGCAACGCATAGAACGCATGCGAATGGTTAATCCGCAACTTGGTGGAACGCCGACCTTTGTTGTTGAAAGTGGGTTACTAAGAGAAGGACCCGATTCATGGCCAGATGTTCAAAAAGACATACTAAAGGAGGAAACTAACCGACAGCATACCAGCTATCTCTCCTTTACAGTGAACAAGATGGGCAACAACTACACCGCTACGGTCGCAAATTTATCATTGATTGATGTTGATTATGATACACAACTTACCTTCATGCTCATGACTCACGATGTGCCTGTCCCAGAAGGATACATCAATCCTGGAGAAGCCACCAGGGATAGGGTAGTTATTGCCACAGCATCATGTAAAATTGGAACTAATGTAACTAACAATACTGGGTTTTATGGTGCCAATGCAGAAAATTGTTCTGATAATTTTACGGTTGATTTTACTCACGATGGAAAATTCAGCATCATACTGATTCACGAGGCCACTGAATCAAGCTTGTCAGAAAATCTGAATACTGCTGCAACCCTTGGTGTTGTAGAATTTGCATTTAGAGATATTGAGTTACAATCCGATGTCAACATTTTGCCAATGGTGTTTTTCTCAATCCTATCAATTAGCATTATTTGGGTAATATATGAAAGGTTTCATGCAGAAAAAAGCCGAAAAGCGTCATAAATTATCCTTAAACCGGTAGAAACCCCGAACATCAAAGGAAATAGTTGATAACCTACCACGACAATGGTATATCATGGAGGAATCTTGGGACGACATGGCTTGGGAAGAAGATGGACAATTGAAGGAATGGTTCGTAGAATATATTGCAGTTGTCAATGATCAAAAGTATCACCACATGACAATCCTGTATGGAGAAAGTATGGAGGATGCTCAGAGAAGTTTACTTCACGAGGTTAAGCGAACCTACACCGCTACAGATAGGATCGACATTACGGTCGTAAAAATGAAACAAACTGAACAAGATACTAACGATGCATTGTTTGAAGGGATATTCGTTCCCTAGTTTCTTGCTTGGAAAATTATTACGATTTCCTCTCCGTCAACCAATAAGTAGTCGTCGAACTGGTCATTAGTAACGCCGTCAATCGTCATAATCAATTCATGAGTGTTGCTGACTCGATAATCGAAGATTCCAGTTTCGTTGAAATGAACACCCCATATATCAAAAAATACACCAAGCGGCATATCTACATCTGCGGCGGTTTCGATGTGCAATCTGCCAGTATCATCATGTGTGTGGACTGTATGCATACTTGCCCCCTCCTGATTGCAAATATCGGTATTAATACCAAGGTTCGTTGGAATCTCCCTTTGTTGACCATTGATGTAAATTGACAGCATAGAGTGATCATGTCTACCCAGATTTGAGTGGTCGACACATTCGTTGGCCAAAGGGTCAGGAGTGTCGGCAGTGCTAAGCAGAGCTGCCACCTCATTTGAGTCACTGTCGTTTACACCGGACAAGCCGCCAAACTCCTGTGCTAGCAAAGCCAACAAGGCTGAGAGGGACAAAACAGTAATAACCGACCAAATCCTTGTTTCGCTAACCATATAATCACCTAGTTTCAAGCCGGCTTGGCTTTCCATAAAGTTTTGTCTTCGTGCAGCTTTCTCAGGCGCAAGAATCCGACTAGAGCAGCAACGTTAGCGATGTGTGCTGTGGTACAGTAAAGACATATCTTACCTTCCTGAATTTCATAGGATACTAACAATAGAATCACGAGGATTCCTGCACCAGTAATCACAGAGCCATAGTTCAGAAAACGTTCGGTGTATTCGCCGTTTGGTTCGTTTTTCAATACTAATACCATGAATAATAGTAAAGCGAAAATCACCATTCCAATCATCCCCCAAGATAGACCAAATATTGGGTCAACATTCAATTCACTATTACCAATTAAGTCATCACAATTGAACACTGCAGAGGATGAGCAAAAATCACCACCCTCACTTATTTTTGATGATATCCAAAAAGTTTGGGCAGAGACGGCAAATCCAAAAAAAGTGATTATCTGCAAACCTGCGGTGATTCTGCCGCGCTCTGTCCCCATTATCTCGAATCGTCCAGCGAGGCTATCACCAATCGATTTGCCAAACGGCAATACCAAAGTTAGCCCAAACAGGGTTGGTATTAGGTATGCTGCAACTAACAAGTTGTCCAACAAGTCATGCACCTTCCTGTGGAGTAAGGCGTAATATCGCATCTTCTAGGTCCTCATTTGTATTATCTGACACCCATGCGATTATTCCATCTGGCTGAATGAGGAAATAGTTTGGTGTTCCTGGTATACCCCATTCTTTCATGTTATCTTGGTCTATATCGTCAATATACGGAAAATTGTGATTATATTCTGCTCTGAATTCTTGGATTTCGGCACGACTTGACTCATGTCCTTTTATGTCTAGTTCAGTAGCAGAAGCAATGAAGTTGATGTGTGGGCCATTCCAATTTGGATTATTGCTACTGTAGGTATTGGCCCATTGTGATTGGCTACTGGCCGATTGCTGGCAATATGGACAATCAGTATCCATAAATATTATCGCAACCCATTGACCTGAGACATTGCCCTCTTCCCAAGTCATATCAAAGTAATTCTCAAAATCGAACTCGACCCACGAACTCCCATTGTAGGCTTTTCCCTCTACATCTGGCGCGCGTTGACCAATATTGGTGCCGATTGCAACTGGATTTGCGGTAAAGGCGATTATCATAATCGCAATAAAGAACAATGATGCAACCGATAAGGCTGCGTTACCTACTACTCCCGCATTGTTATCTCTACGTAAATTTCCTCTCATGTTTTCACATCCCTATTTCTTCAATTAAACACTTAGTCGTATGACGAACTGCTGATTCGCTATTGTAGTTGACATCATATCCTGTTGAAAGCATTTTTTCAATCCCGAGCATCGCTTTTGGTATATCCCCAGCCCAGCCCCTGTCACCACCGGTATATTGTATCACAGCGTCTTTACAGCCTGTCTCCTCGACTACAATTTCCGCAATCCTCCTAACTGAGCAAGTATCGTGACTGCCAAGGTTGTATAGGTTTACTGGTTCGGTAGAATTGCTGTATATGTGCATCATACCCCTTACACAATCCTTAACCTCCATGTATGATTTTTCTTGCCGACCGTTGCCCAGCACCTCGAGTCTTGAGTTATCCCGCTTCAATTTGTGAATAAAGTCAAAGATTACTCCATGAGTTCCACGATCACCTATTATGTTGGCAAAACGGAAAATCCAAGCTTGGAAATCAAACGTTCCTACCCAACTAGTGATCAACCCCTCTGAGCCTAGTTTACTTGCACCATATAGCGAAATCGGTAAACAAGGACCAAAGTTTTCAGGGGTGGGCATAGGTGCATCTTCTCCATATACTACTGATGACGAGGCAAAAACTATTTTTTTCACACCGTTAACTCTCATTGCTTCGAGAATGTTGTAGGTTGCTATGGTCCCCTGCTTCAAATCGGTATCAGTTACTTGTGTTCCTAGTCTGATATCCGGATTTGCTGCCATGTGAAATACTACCTCGACTTCTTTGGTAACTTGGAGAACGTCTGCCATTATGGTAATATCACCCTCAATAAATTCAATATTGCCGGCCTCTATTTGATGGGTTATTAGTGACAGATTACCGCTTGATAGATTGTCGATTATCCTAACCTGATAGCCGGCATCAACTAGCTCGTCAACCAAGTGGGAACCAATGAAGCCCGCCCCACCAGTAACTAAGGCTCGCATAGTGTTTCCAATCATACCATCCGTATAAGACGAATGGTCAATGACTTTAGTTTGATAAACATAAGCGAAAATCAGAATATTTGCTGCAAAAGCAGTGGAGGTTTGATATGGCAAAGAATAGTAACCCGGAAAAAAACGAGATTGAAAATGAGAACAAAAGTAACCTAGTAGGTTATGTTAGAAAAAGCAACGCTGGTGGTGCAATTAAAGTATCTATCAACAGTGATGCATTTGCTGACTGTGACACCTACGTGACTAGCGATGGCCAAGAGTATGTGCCATTAGTCATCTCGCTAAATGCATTGAACAAAGTTTTGTGCGGTGAGCGAGTAGTTACAACAATCAGTCAAATCATTGATTGAGATAGTTTGTAAGAAACCATATTTTGCATGATACAATACTGTTGAATCATTGACTCAGCATTAGAGCTTAATGTCTCGATAAATTTTCGGATTTATTTAGATACACCCTGAAAAATCACAATAACAGCAATAGCGCTAAATAGTCTCAGAATTAGGATAAAACGTGGAAGATGGGTGTTTCCGCTCTGGCGACAAGCCGTTTATTGTGGCCGGTATGCCAGTATTTAATGAAGAAGAAACTATTGGCACAATCGTCACTATTGCCATGAAATACGTCGACGCAGTCATTTGTGTTGATGATGGGTCCTCTGACTCAAGTGCTAGAATCGCAGAATCATGTGGCGCCATAGTTGTTCGTCATCGGATTAATCGTGGCTACGGTGGAGCATTAAAGTCACTATTCAAAAAAGCAAAGGAAATGAACGCTGATGCTTTAGTGCTGTTGGATAGCGATGGCCAGCACGAACCAGAGGATATTCCTAAATTATTACAACCGATAATCGATGGTAGCGACGACTTTGTTATCGGTTCGAGATTCATTGATGGCGGTGGGGGAACTGATATGCCAGCATATCGAAGACTGGGTATCAAGGTTATTACCGCCGCAAGCAACATGTCTAGGAACATCTCAATCAAAGACACTCAATCAGGCTTCAGAGCGTTTTCCAAGCGAGCATTGAATTTGCTTCGATTCGATAGTGAAGGGATGGAATTATCTCTTGAAATGCTAGAAGATGCACATGAAAAGCAGTTGAAGATAATGGAAGTACCGACAGTTGTAAGATATGATGTGCCCAAAGGATCTAATTTTACCGCAGTTTCTCACGGCTTCACAGTGTTATCATGGGCTTTAATTTCTTTATCTCATAAGAAGCCAATTCTTGTTCTCGGTTTGCCAGGACTGGGATTATTCGCCGCTGGCGCAGCCATGGGATTGGATTTAGCTCAGAATGTAACTGGGCAAATTGACAGTTATATCGGTCCGGGATTATCTGCGGTGTGGATAGGCGTGCTAGGTCTTGCACTCATGGCTACTGGGCTTGTTTTACAATCTGCGAGAGGCTTTCTAAAACACCTGATAGTTCGGGAATTCGGACTAGATTGATCACGTCAAACTGGCTGGTCTGGTAATCCTGAAACAGGATTGTTCAAATCCCTCACACAAATGCGTTAACCATGAGCGAGTCATCGTCTTTGAAAGAAGGCCCGCTCGATATTGTCAAAGAAAAGTATCAAACAGCAAAACGGGCAGTCTCAGAGAAATCGATGCAGTCCTTAGACAACATGTATAGCAACGTTTTGACATCACCGGCCACTGTCGTCATACTTCTGATTATTATCTCGGCTTTTTTCGCTCAGCAAGGAATGGATTTCCAATCACAAATTGATGATGATGTAGAAATTTTTCTACCTGATGGAGCACCATCAACCGACCTATTACTCGAGGTGCGCGAAGAATGGTCAACAGACTTAACCGTAATCTACATTAGAACAGAGAATGCTTTTGATATGTCTAGTGATGCAAACATCACTGACAAGGCAATTCTCGACGTGATTAGTTGGGTTGAGGGAGACGAGGATAATCTTGACGGCGACTCAATAAGCCGTGGTATCGATTATGATAAAGAAGACCACGGTGAAAACGACGGCGTGCTCTGGATTATCTCTCCCGCACAGGTGATTAAGGAAATTAACTCTGCTGATGGAAGATTCAATAATTCTCTTTGTGTGCACGGAGTTGCTACCAGAATTCTTTTTGTGGATGAGGACTGGTGTGATAATCAACCAGGAGGTGGTAAATATGCCATACCTGAGCAAGAAAGAATTGACACTATAATTGAGCAATCGAATGGAAGTTTTGACACACTAATCAAAGATACCAACAATGACGGTATTTGGGACACTACAGCAATAATAGTCGGGATGAACCAAAATTTTGAGGTAATTGACGATTTCGATAATTTTGAAGAATTGTTATCACACTTCGAAAGGGTCGTTGATAATCGACCTGAATCTGAGATAACAGTGATGACTGTTACTGGACTAACCAAGGTTCTGGAAGACATTTCAGACGCCATATATGAAGACCTACTGATGATTCTTCCTTGGTCAATTCTGTTTACTGTATTGATAATTACCACGCTCCACAGGTCACTGAAAGTGGTCGCAATAACAGGAACACCGATTGTTATGGCGCTAGCATTCACCTTTGGTTCATCAGTAATTTTGGATATCACTCTAACACCGATGATTGTTGCGACATTCCCAATTTTGATTGGCTTAGGAGTAGATTATGCTCTGCACATGGTCAATCGTATTGAGGAAGTTCGAAGAAAAGAACTTCAAAGAATGCAAGAAGAGAATGTTCGACGCAAAAAAAGAGGCGAAAAGGAATTAAAAGTTCCAGATCTATGGGATATGGAGTTCTACAAAAAGTGTGTATTAGAGATGGCCAGCTCGACTGGAGTCGCAGTATTCCTATCGGCGGTGACTACAGTGATTGGATTCTCTGTTTTGATAGCACCACAAATAGTCACAGTCGCTCCAATCAGGTCGGTGGGCGTTACACTGGTTCTAGGTATTGCGTCAACGCTGGTATTCAGTATCATACTCGTACCGACTATTGCTTGGATGTTACGCTATAACAAACGAACTAATCCCACGATGTGGAAGAATATCGGAAAGTTCCCCGTCAAAGCCTTCCTACCTATAGTCATCATATTTGGTTCGATTACATTCTACGGAATAGTTAACCTTGATTCTATGAATGAGCCGATAACTGGTTCATCTGAGGCTCCTGATGGTATAGATTCTCTAAATTCACTCGCCGAATACTCAGAGTATTTTAGCGGCGGTCAAACATCATTGTTCATATTTAGCGCAGAGAACCGCCCCAATGACAACAATACAGACAGAATTAGAGATTTACCGGTCCTTGATGTGATTGATGGATTAGAACAAAGAATCGGTGAGGTTGAAAGAACCAACACAACAAGCATTATCACATTTTTACGAGCGATTCCTGTAACGATTGGCCTTAATGATGATGTTGCACTTTATCAAGGAAGTCTTTGGGATCTCTTACACGAGCCTTGCTGGGAATCTAACGATCCTGTAGAATGTCATGCTTGGCTGCTCTTGGATGCGAGCGGTGAGGGAGGCCGGGAACAGCTAAGAAAAGACATGGTCAATGTCGTTTTTGATACATTAAGTTACGAAGTCAAATCAATGCTACTCAACAAGGAAGGCACTAAAGGAATAGTATACGTTACTCAACCATACATGAATCTCAACGCAGCATCAGTACTGCGTGACCAAATCGATGACATGTTAGTCGAGGATACGGGTCTGGAAGGGACTGATTCATCCATTTTAACTGGTGGACTACCGGTGTCACTCGATATCAACGAGGGTATTCATGACTCTCAAAATTTGACCACCATAGTAACTATGATTATTTTGACATTCGTGCTTGCAATCGTATTCAGATCATTCCGATTGGGCGTAATCACCATGATACCCGTGGCGGTGGTAATACTCTGGCAACCTCTATTGATGAATAGTCCTGATGTCAATGTAAATATCTTCACTGCCATGATTGGAACTATTGTGTTCGGTATTGGGGTTGATGACGCTATTCACGTCATGCACCGTATCCAAGAAGAGGGTGAGACGCCTGTCGGAATTGCCAACTCAATCGAAGAAACCGGTCAAACGATTTTTGAGACTACTATAACAACAGTCAGCGGTATTGGTGCAGGGTTTTTGGTCACTTTCCCCGGTCTTGAAAACTTCTTTATGATCATGTGCTTATTGATTATCTTTGCATTTATCACTAGCACCTTCTTGATGCCGGCGGTGATAACATCAGAAAAAGTGACCAAATCAGCCATCAAAGGGGAACCGTATTGGGTTGATTATGGTGAAGGAATCGCTTTAGCTTCGCCAATATCTATGAAACCGCTCGACGCGGTATTGGAAGATTAGCGAGGGAGTAGGGAGTAAGCCCCTTTCTGTTACCTATCGGCGACTGCATTCAACTTAGCATCCTACCTGTTCCTAGACGCGCAATCTCAATGGAACTGCTTGGACTTGCTCCTGTGCGGTTGCTCGTTTCATCGACAATAGGGAAATCTCTGTCTTTCAACATCATTGTACAACCCCTACATCGTTCGTTTCTATTGCATTGACCAAACCATCTCTAGTATCTCTCTTCTGTGAGGCACATGCGCTATGGAGAGGGGACTTTCCTCAGAGTCTAACTCTGTCAGCAGTCCTCCTACTCCCTCAATTATGGGCGATAATATTTCTCATTTAGATTCTTCTGACATCATTTGTATGGATTATCTCCGGGTGAATAGGCATACTGCTGTTGAGCATATTGATGATTTTGACTTTGGTTGATTTGGTTATTTACCGTCTGGTAATTTTTATTTGGAGGTAAGCGCTGATGCTGTGGTGGTTTTGGATTCCTTAAACCAAATATCAATACGGCAACAAGCGAAACTGCAAGCAGAAATATGACGATTAACAGAACGGGGTTTATTTCACCAAGACCTCCAAGGAATCCATCTGAATCCCCGTCTTCGACATAGAAAGTATCAGTTTGGGCCGTTGGACCGCCAATGATGATGAATTCAATCCACATCGAACCATCCCGGTCTGGAGTCCAACGATGGTTGAACACTCCATTTCCTCCAGAATTAACCTTTACATCCTGTGAGTGAATTATTGTCCGAGCGCCGTTACTCTCCACTCGCTCGACCCGTAATTGAGCGTCCCCGTCTGATTTACCAACATTCTGAATAACTACTGACAAATCTATTGACTTGCCTACTTCTAATGCTCCAGTGTAAGATATTGCAGGCTGCTTTAGTGCATATTCTGGCAATTGTTGTTCTAACTGCCAGACCGCAAACGGAGTATAAACTTCATCAGATACTGAGCCAAATGAATTCCCTGCCATGTCACTGCCGCTTACCCAAATGCGCAATTCTAGAGCCTCTGTTCTTAGTTCTTCAGATATAACGGCGGCTAGGTTGATTGCGTATAAGCCTGTAATCGAATCTCCGAATGGCATGCCACCTAGTATCGAGATTTGTCCGGATCCATTGGCAATACTAGAAGAAGCAAAACCAAAGCCTGAGGGATGAACCTCCCACTTTAGGTTCATCGAATTTTGATCTAGAAAACTATCCTCAGATAGCGTCATTAAAAGTTCGAGATTCTCCCATTCAGCCTCTTCAATCACTTGACCCGCTTGTGGGTAATCTATACTTTTTATCGATGGTTCCTCGTCATCAACTATGAACCACAACAGTGGTGAATTAGGCTCAATGATTGTTGCACCATTTGGTGGATTTTTCAGTGAAATCTCAAGCGGATAATTCCCCGGGTTCGCAGGAGAAATTATACTACCATTGAACAATCCTTGCCGGTAACTGACTGGCGCCTGATTCAAGCCTAGTGTGAATAGTAATTCTAAGTCTTGCACTACTGACCGCTGAGTTTTGACCCAGCTTAGTGCACCATTTATTGTGACATCTTCTCTTGCCTTGACCCAAGACCCAGTTATTGAATCGTTATTACCCGAGGTAGAATAGGAAAGTGAATCGCGATTTATCTCCATCTCACCGGAATAGCGCCAATTTAAATCGGCAAGTTCGATAGTTGTCGATTGTTTATTTAGGTCAGTGAGTTTTATTGAAGGGGTCCGAGTTATACTATCATCCGGGTCAAAACCCCACCTAAGTTCAAAATCAATGACAAAACGTCCAGAGTTGGTAAATAATTGTGAACCACTATCACCTACCATCTCGCAACTGTTGATTTGGATATATAGGGTGGATGTGGAACAAATATTTGATTGTCGATTCCAAAATATTGTTGACGAATCTGGTTGATTAATGGACAAATCTAGTTCAATTTCGGTAATGTCTGTTATACCGTTTTTATCCCAGACTGGTATGCTCAAGTCGATAGATTCACCAGGATGCAACCATGGTAAATAGCCGTAATCCCACGATAATTCTGAGTAGCCAAGTTGCGGGGAACCATCGCTACTAATGAGCAGATTAAACAATGGTTCTGAGATATTTCCTGCATCTGTTAATAAATTGCCCGCTGAATCAGCCACCACTAGCCAGCCTTGTACGTAACCACCATCGGGAGCATCAGAAGAATCAAGCTCGAAACTATATATCCCCTCTAGTTGTGTTAAATCATCTGGCTGACTCAAATCGTATCTCACAACTTCAGATAAGTCGATTTGACCGTTTTGATTAAAGTCGTGCTCCCATGAGTGCCACAAAACTATCTCGGCCTGAGTCGGCAGTAACGGTCTATCTGTCACCGTAAACTCGAGCATTGTTGATGGGCTAGATTGAAAATGATCAAATTCATCAATATTCATCGACAGTAGTTGTGGATTAACAGCGTCATAGCGGAATAATAGACTGTTTGGAACTTCATACGACACTGATTGACCTCGCAATGGTTGTATGTCTATCTCAAGTTGTACTGTTTCACCAACGATTGGTGTAACCCATGGTATTGAGGCGATTCCCTCGCTGATGATCGAGGTCGAACCATATTCATTCCCATTTACTAGTAATCTAACAAGCGCATGTCCGGTGCGTGGTGCGGTGCCTTCATTGCCTTCAAAGCCTAATTGCGCTTGAATTACAACCGGTTCGCCACGCTGGCTTTGTAGATATGGAAATTGATTATCAGTAGCAACACCGTTTGAGCCAATTATGGTCCAACTCTTGAGCGAAATATCATTCTCAACGCCTTGTGAATTGCCCAGTCCAAATGATTTGCTTACTGATAACATGGGTCCGTTTTGCGACACCAGATTTACCGAGGCGAGCATAAATTCCTCGTCATCCCATTCTACAGGGAACTTGAATCGATGGTGGAACTCAAGCGTATTTGTGGTCCCAGCCATGCTAATGCCACCATTGGTTCCCAAGTCTGACCAGATTAGCGGTATACCATTCTGGACACAATTACTTACTCCATTACCAACTATTGGTAAGGCGACAGTGCTGCACCTGAGTTGCGCAACATTGTTCTCGCCGATTAGATTAAAATCAACAAGCCATGATCCACCTTTGACAAAATTTTCCGGGTTGGTCACACCAACGCTGGAAAAATCAAACGAACTTCTGATGTCAATCCAATTCATTGAGGGAGTAAAAGTATCAGTCACATTGCTAACCGTCATTGCGATTGGGTTAACTGATGGTGCTGTAGTGACGGAATTTATCGTCATCCTGATGGCACCCGTACTCTTCATTCTGATTGGAATTGAGACCTCACGATAGCCGTTTACGAGTGGTGAGTTTGGCAAGACACTGTTCAGACCTATTATCAAACCATCTGACCCAATGAAATCTAGGTTTATTTCGGAGTCATATGTCGCCATTAGACCACCAAAATCAATCGCTGAAGTAGTAGATGAGGACCCAATTTTTAGTTTGAGTTCTGCAAATTGCAATCCATTGAGATTTACCCCTGATATCGATTGAGATATTGCGTTGTTGATACTACTTATTTGTGAGGGAGTTAGGCGAAGTAACGTAACCTGAGAAAAATCGCTTAGTGAACTGGTAAGTATATCTTGATTGTTGTGGGATATGGTAAGGTATGGATTGACAAAATTAGTGCTGGGACTAGCGACTGCAAATTCTAATTTACTGACACCTTTGGTTGGCAAATAGACCGAAAATTCAGCCGGTGCTGACGCACTGCTTTGTTGTGTTGACCACAACGAGTCGTCTGATAATGAGTCTTGAATTCCCAATCTACCGATGCCTGTCCTGTCCATTGTCCAGTCACTAATCCCATCCAAACCAATGTCAATTTCTAAACCATCAACAACACTAGTTCTAATCATTTCAACAGCAATTTTGTCAAAGACCCAACTTCCGCCGGTCGAAACTGCACGGAACATGATAGAAAATTGTGGTTCTGCCATGGATTGAAGGTTATTATTCGGTAAAATACTCCAAGACTGTCCAGAATCTATCGAGTATTCAAGTCTGCCCGAGCCGTTAAGATAAGAATTTGACTTCACACCTACGAACCCACTGCGTATGTAATACTCAGAACTCTCCATTGTTCCTGTTCCAGATACTGAACCTGAACTCCACCCAACTCCGGCTAAAGTCCAACCATATAATGACGGGTTAGAGTCGAAATCATCATGCAATAGTCCATCAAAATGTATGCCATGAACTATTGGTAACGAGCCAGTAGTTGTGGCCATATCAATCTGGATTTTAAGCAACGGATAAGACTCCCAGTCAATCAAACCTAGGTCTAACATAACCTCGGTCAGGCCATTAAAACCAGGAATAGTCAAACCTGTAGCAGCATCCAATAGTGACCATTCAAAATCAGCATCTGGTGGGATGTATGCATCCATATACAACATGCCAAATGGTCTGGGTTCACCTTGTCCTGATAATTGCGGGCCAAAAGCCGGCGAAGTCCATGAACCTTCACCGTTTCCAGCACCTCCTGTTGGTGTTATGACAATATCATCAATCCAAGCTGTGTCCTGACCCGAGTTGACGCTGCCATCTTTCGTATATTTCCAAGTCAGCGTTTGGGCACTCGCTGGGATGTTAAATGTATGAGTTCCGCTAGTGATACCTGCCCAGCGTTGATTGAAACCTGTTGTTCTACCACACCCCGTGTTATCGATACAAAACACTAGGTAATCAAAACTGCTTTCGGATGAAACTTGATATCGAAATGTTCCGGAACCAGCTGGGATAGATGACACATCGAGGGTTAATGAGGTGAGTTGATTAGCGCTGATCGGTCCCGCTTGCGCTGTTTGGCTACCAGAAATTGCTGTGCTGGACTGGATATACCAGTTACTGGTGCCACCTAATGTCCATTCCGGACCAAAGCTACCAGACTCGAAGTCCCAAGACCATTCCTGAGGTAGCAATGATAATGATGAGGAATTTACATCAACCCCGGAATACGAAGTAGAGCGTGAAAAATCAACACTATCGGTAAACGAGTATGCTGTAGAGGTTGCAAGGTCTGCGGATTTAACATCTAGGTTCATGGTCTGAACTACTTGCCCATCAGGAATCGAAATTTTCACTTTCTCTACAGCGCCGTAGGGAAAGGATCCAATCGCTATTTTTTCTTCTTGGCCCAGAACTTCAGAGTTGCCGTTATTTTCATCTAGAAGCGTTGATTCGCCGCTTGAGAAGTAATGGGCTTGCGTAGATATAGCAAATAGCAACAGCAAGAATACTGCTACGCCCTGCTTACCGCCGCCCTTCCCCATATTGCTTCACAGGCTATCAAAGGTCAAAACCTTTTACCAAGCGGTTGGCACCGATAATTAGCACAATACTCAATAGCCTCTGGACCTATCAGTATTACATGGACCGTATCGAATTGCTGAAACAGCAGGCTGGAATTGAAGCATGTACTTATGTCAAAAATGGGATGAAAATTGGCCTAGGTACTGGCTCAACAGTCAAATACACAGTGATAGAACTCGGAAGAAAAATTAGTGAAGAAGGTATACACATAGTCGGTGTGCCCACCTCTCTAGCAACGGAACAATTGGCTAGGAAAGTTGGAATCCCACTAATCGACCTAGCTGAGTGTAGCCATTTGGATCTTGTAATTGACGGGGCAGATGAGGTTGACGGGAAATTTAACCTGATCAAAGGTGGAGGTGCAGCATTACTGCGCGAAAAGATTGTTGCACAAGAATCGCTGTCGATGATTGTCGTCGCCGATGAACGAAAAATGGTTGATGTCTTGGGCGCCTTCCCGTTACCAATAGAGATCACCCCGTTTGCTTATCAGTCAACGATAAATCAACTTGCTAAATTATTAGATTGTCGGGTAAACTGCCGAATGTCTGGTGATAACCCAGTTGTAACTGATAATGGTAATTATATTGCTGATGCCCATTGTGGTCCGACAATTGACCAACCAGTCGATATTGAAGGCGCAATCCTCAATATCGCAGGGGTAGTACAGGTTGGGTTGTTCAACAACATGTGCGATGTTGTGATTGTGGCAAAAGATAGCGGCGTTGAGGTGTTAACCAACCCTAACGGTAGAATGGTATGATGGCATTAATCAATCAATCATTAAATACGTAATCTAGCAGGACATAGTGGGCCTGTAGCTTAGTCAGGTAGAGCGACGGACTCTTAATCCGTCGGTCGCGGGTTCGAACCCCGTCAGGCCCGCTAATCAGCCACAGCAATCACTAATGAAGTGTCGATCAAGCCAAAGTTGTGAGAATCATCACTCGACAGTGGGTCAGGATTATCACCAACAACGAATAACTTGTTGCCATTTATTTCCGAAACCCGCTTTGCTGCGGTGATATTATTATCGAAAGGATGGATGAAAATTACTACTTGGCCAACGAATATTTCTTGGCCTGTGTATTTGTTACAAATTATTTCTTGACCATCTACTAAAGATGGCGACATGCTATTGCCGCGAATAATTACTTGCAGTTTTTCCATAACATCAGCTTGCTCTGACCCATGGAACGTCTCTTCCCTTAGCGGACCAGAATAGGTGGTGAATTTTCTCTACTGCGTCCATCAGTTCTTGTGCATGCTGTGCTGAGACCTCGACTTTGCAGGCGCTGCATAATTTAGCAGCTTGCCAAAATATGTCATGCAAATCTGGCTGAGATTCTAAATGAACTGGCTTGAAAAAGTCAGTCCACAAGACTAACAACTCTTTTT
>Ga0160422_10000841_pt1 | contig 18829 bp, 8 predicted proteins | sample Fk160mmetaG_FD_108192 | JGI IMG/M metagenome (GOLD analysis project Ga0160422, IMG submission 108192) | Marine microbial communities from the Central Pacific Ocean - Fk160115 60m metaG | ecosystem: Environmental > Aquatic > Marine > Oceanic > Photic zone | place: The Central Pacific Ocean... | reverse complement strand
TTTTATTTGATTATTATTGACATTTGAGTCTCCATTTTCTCTAACCGCCCGTATTTGACTATCTGTACTAGTTGCCCAACTATTTGGAACCGTGATATACTCTGTTGAGTCAAATTTAACTATATCACTTGGAGAAATACTAAACAGATATTTCCAAACAAATCCATCACCACTATTTCCTGCTTTTGATGGTTCTAAATCAGTGAATGTTGGTTCATCCTGCGATACGTTGCCTAGTTTATTTGTACCAGATGATCCATTATCAATACAAATATACACTTTAAAATCAGAATTTAAAACATAATATCTTGCATCATACAATCTATTTGACGTTGTAATTGGACTTTGATTTGACGCACTGTAATCATCCCTATAAATTTCATATCTTTGCCCTTGAACCCAATCTACTCTTCTTATAATTCTTCTGATATTTGCTGACGAAACTTTTTTACCAAAACTCATCGTATCTCCAGCATGAGCACGATAAGAAAAACTATCTACTGGTGCAGGAGTTTGTCCATCATCATTCCATGCTGTTGTTCTACCAAATCCAACTCTGCTGGTTCTTTCTGCTCCTTTTGGATTTGCTAATCCTACAAAGACATAGTATGAGTTATTTGTATTTTCGACTGACTCTACAAAATTATTTGCGTTTAGAATTCTAAACTGATCAGTAACTATTGCTGGCATCGACTCTTAACTTTTCTTTTTATTTATAGTGGTTCATCTATGAAAGTCCAAATACTCTTATTGCACCAGTTGATCTTAAACCTCTCACAGAAGGATCTCCAAAGTATTTTCTTTGTATAGTTGGGAAGGTTGATAATCCAGCATTAACTGTTAATCCTGATACACCAATCGCAATTGGATTTGATGAACGTTTAAGATCTGCTCCATATAATCGACCCCAATGGAATTCACCAACAGCAGTTGTAAGACCAATATTCAATGGATTATAGAAACCCTCTGTATTAATACCAGCAATTGAGGCATTACTATTTGTATGCAAATGAACAGTAATTATACCTGTAGCTGTTCCACCAGGCAAATGTGGTGGGAATTGAACGATATAAACATTATCAAGGAATGTAGTTCCAATACCAACCGTTCCACCTGCATTTGTACCAAACACAGATTGAGTGCCATCACCCTCAGATGTATTTTTCACAAAAATAGGATATCCCTGTTTTAAAGTATTAGCATTAGCAGTAACGAGTTTATTTTCCTTATTTTTGGTAACAGCAGTGTAAGTCATTCTAAGAGCAGATGGTTGAGAACCTCTACTTACCTGTTCAATTTTTGTAATCAATCCAGTGTAACCTTGAACGTTTTCAATACTTGTAATTTTTTCAGTTTCAAATATAGGATCTTCTATGATAACTTGTGGTGGATTTGTTTGAGAATATCCAAAACCTGCATTAGTAATTGTTACAACAGTATCAATTGATCCATTCACAACATTAATAGTTGCAGTTGCAGTTGTGCCTATACCTACACCGACTGCAGGAGGACTGCTTATCTTAACACCAACTGTGCCACTATAACCTGAACCACCAGGATTAATGATTAAATCTGTAATAGTTCCTGTAGCACTGACTATCGCTGTTGCTGCTGCTCCAACATTAGTAGTTTCTCCATGTGTTATGAGTGCATCAACCTTTAAATCACCTGATTGGTCATATCTATCCTTTTCAAATAGGAATGAAGTTGCGTCATCAACAAAAATACCATCATTATCTCCAGTGCCTGGACCATTTGTTGTTGTTAGATCACCGATAATTTTTGCAGTTGGATAAATTTGTGGTTCAAGAGATGATCTTGTTTTTGGCACAATCTCACCATTTATAACAACATCTATTTTTTGTTTTTCAAATCTTACTGGTCTTTCATCATTAACATTTATTCCAAGACCTGTATAGATATCAGTTTCAATTATATCTGCCCCTAAAATTTGTTTTGCAACACGATTATTTTCTTGAGTTGAGTTGTCACCACGAGTTGATATACCAACAATGTCATTTCTTAAAACTCTAAACTGATCACCTTTCTTAATTTCTTCTTGAATATCTTTTATTTGAACATCAACTCCCTCTTTACCCTTATAGAAGAATATATCTACATGATCATGATCATTCAAATCAGGACCTGACTCTCCACTTGGTGGTTCTTTAAAGGTAAATGTTGATCCACCCTCAAACTGATATGATGCACCTGGTTGTTGTAAAACACCGTTGACAAAAATTAATAATACAGCGTCTAAGTCTATTAATTGAGATTGTGTGTCTATATCATCTTTTTCAAAACTTAATAGTTGACCATTGAAAAATAATGGGAACCTGACTCTCGATCCATCCTGTAAATTCTTGATATCATCAATATAATCTAATTCGCCAAATTGCCATGCTGAAAACTTATCTCTGAAGATATCAATCACTTCTAATTCAAATTCTTGAATTGGTGATGTTAAATGTGCAGCAGTTACTAATCCAACTGGTCTAAATTTATCTCCTCTCTTGAATGAGTGACCTGGTCTAGAAATTTTAAATTTACTTATTTCAAATAATGTAGAACCAATACCAACAGTTGTAGATGATGCACCAACCTCAACATCAACAAGTAAGTTTACACCAGTTTCTGTAGTAGTTCCAGTTCCCACTCTTGAAATTCCTTCTACCTGTAAGTTTTCATAAATTGGTTCTGGAATAATCAACTCTGGATTTACATAACTTGTACCAGCAGAAACAATATTAAATGCTAGAGTTCCTCCAACACCAACAGTTGCAGTTATATTCGCACCTGTTCCACCACCACCACCTTGCCCAACAAAAATGGTTACAGTATTAGTTGTTGCAGATGTGATGTCAGTAACAATACCTGCAATTGGATCACCATTAGGATTACTTGTAATAGATACTGATCTTGGATATGGATGATTCCCAAAGAAATTATCTTTAGAGCACTTGAATACAATTCCACCAGTATCAATACCAATTTTATCACTAGTAGTCAAATTATGATTTGGTATAGTTAGTACTAAATCACCTGTATGAGAAATATATTTTGCATTTGTCGCTGTATATGATGCACCGTTAAAGTTACCTAATTTAATTGATCCAATACCTGCACTTACAAATCTGTGTTCATAAGCGATATCTGTAACACCAATTGAAACTGTTGTTCCTCGATATCCTGATCCAAATGTATTATCTTCAAAGAATTTAAATACATTTCCACCACTAATGTAAGTATGAGGTGTAGCATGTGGATCAGCTTGAATTTCTAACATTCTTTCTGATACGATTCCAACGAGGAATAGAGGTCTATCATGATCTTGAAATACTCTTGTGGTTCCACCAACATTAAATTGTAAATCTCTTAATTGTACAGTTGTGGGTCTATTAAGAGAAAATCCATGAACTTTATCTGTGGTTACTGTAACTAATCCTGTTATATTATCAAATGAAGCATCTACTATGCCATAATTAACTCCAGAGGTTGTTGCAATACCAACTACATCAGTAATTGCACCATCAGCATTCTTAAACAATGATGCTTTAGCACCAACTAGAGGAGCGTATCCAAGACCTGGTGTTGATGCGAGTGATACAATAATACCACCTCTAGGAACTTGGTTTTGATTTATATCAAACTCAGATACTATAAATTGTCCATTTTCTGATTTAATTCCAGTGAATTGTACAGTTGAAATTCCAGCAGTTGTATCTGCTATGATATTATAATTACCATTTGGATTATTTGATGTTGCTGGTTGTTGGAATATACCATTAATGAATAAAACACCATTTCCTAATCCTATACCAGCAGAGGTGTTTGCACCACCAACTGTTAATGAGTATGTTTTACCGATGCCAGTAAAGTCATCCGATACATCATCAAACAACATGTTTGTTGTATAATCTTGTCTTAGGAAAGTTCTACCACTGAAGGTTGCTTTTGTAAATGGTAAATTAGTATCTGCTCTTCTTGATCTTTGATTACCCTTTGGTGGTTCTATAAAATGAACTGTACTATCAATTATATTGAACGAACCTCTGTGTATTCTTGCTTCATCATTTTGTGAGTGTGTAGTTGCAGGTAAACCTAATACACCTCTTTTTACTTTAACTACAGGTAGCACAGCAAGACCAAGAGCTACATCAGTGGCATCATTAATAGTTCCTTGAGGTAAACTAGCAAAACCAACACTTTCAACCGCCATGAACTCATCATTTACTTTTAAAACATCATTTGGTGTGATTGAACTAATTCCACTTAAAACAAACTGTGAAGTTCCTGCACCAATATTTGCGTCTAAGGTATGAGAAATTTTTGTAAATGTGATTGGTTGTTGTACAACTCCATCCAAACCGATTATGGTTTTGGTAAGTTGTTTTGTCATTGTTAACTTATGAGCATTACCAGCACCAAATCCAGTTACATGAATAGGTTGTCCTGATGCTACGTATTCTGGGCGAGAATATAATTTAATATCATTCTCATCTATATTTTTTACATAAACTGTTGATGGTAATAAGGTAGTTACTACTCCAGCGATATTCATTGTAGCACCAATTGATATTGCTGTACCTGCTACCCCTACAAATGTAGAATCAGGTTTATAAGTAATCTCTTCATTTGTATTAAAGAAATGATTAGGTATAGTAAATGTTTCACTAACACCTAAACCTGTAGATGTGACCGAAGAAGGATTGAATGTTTTTTGATATATTGGTATGTTATTAAATTTAAGATCAAATTTTGTTTTATTTGCTCTATTTCCTTCTAATCCATCAAATGTATCTAAGAAAAGTCTTTGAGTAATAGGACCGTATCTGAGATCATTAGGTGTATTATCAAAATCACTTTCAGTATAGAAAATTTGGTTGAATGATTGTACTTCAATCAATGAAGTGATGTTAGAATCTGGATAGAATTTAAGGTCTATATTATTTCCATTGATTTCACCACCGAAAGTTCCTATTCCTGATGTTGATCCGATTGATACAAATGGATATTGGACAGTTAAAATATCATCTTCATCACGAAGTGTTATTATCTGGTGAACTGCTGAAGTTTGACCAGCAGAAACTCTTACTAGAGATTTTACAGAGGTATCATTATCTTTTGATATTGAAGTATAAGTTATGACAGAACTTGTGCCTGAATTATAATTTGATTGTAACCTTGCACTTCTCTCAGCACCTGCTGGTTGACCTATTGCATTAAATCTATAAGTTCCACCTGCAGTGGTAGTAGTCCCTAAACCAACTATATTTGAACGAGTTTCAAAATCATTTGATCTGTCATTAATAATTTGTAATTTAATTAAATCACTTTCAAATTTTGCAGTAATAATACCTACAGCACTATTACTTGTTGATAAATTTTTATCAATGTATATTTGAGATAATGATGTATTTGTTCCATCAAAATCAATAATAACTTCATTATAATTTACATCTTTTGTTACTTTATCTTCTACGTACACATTTGCATAACAAGCATTAAAATCTGTTTTTGGAAATTCAGCAATCGTTGTTGTAACATTGCCAGTGCCACTTGGTGCAAGTTTATTAATACCGAATAATTTGGTATTACCAATTATAGTTGTTGCATTACTTGTTTCATCAATATCAGGATTGATTTTTAGTATTTTTAAATCATGATCTTTTGTAAATTTATCAACAGGTTCAAAAAGTAAATTTTTAAGATTTCCTGATGTTATATCTGTTTTAAATGATCCGAGTCTGACATTTGTAAAATCAGTTGTTTTTTCAAATAATATAATATCATCCTCATCTGTCAATATCACTAATTCAGTGAATTGAGCATCATTTGTATCTGGATCAATTATTTGAATTAAATAATTCCCTAATTCTGCTGTTACATTTTCAATAATAGTATCATTATTTGCAAAACCAACACTAGAGAACTTATCAGAAATATCATCATGTACCAAAACCCTATTTGAAATACATTTTGTAAAATCAGTTAATGTTTTATTTGAAAATATTAATTTTTTAGATTTTTGATTATTATTCACATCTTCTAAAACGTCAAAATCTTTCACTAAATCAAAATTATTTGTCGCATCAACTCTTCTAGGTTCATTAATTAAATCAATTATTAAACTTGATACAGCGTTTAAGGTTGTTCCAATACCTACATTAACGTTATTTTGTATCTCAGTATCTGCAAAATTCTTTAATCCAGATGGATGAACTAAACGATTAACTGGATTAACAAATTGATCCCAAACAATAGGACTTTTCACTGAATATGATAAGTTTTGATAGTAATCATTATTTGGTATTACTTGATAATCTTCACTTAATTTTCCAGTATCATCTAACCACCCATACTCTTGTCTACTTGAAAAATCAATATTAAATTTTGCTTGATTTTCATTTAAAGAAATAATTTCAGCAGAAGTTCCACTAATATTACCAGTAATACGATCAGTTGATTTTATTGGATCTAATCCACCAACTTTAATATAGTCATCTCTTATTTCTACAACTGTTAAATCACTCTGTACGTTATTTACAGTAAGTTTTTCCTGTAAATCAAATTGTCCTCTTGTTTGTATGGGTCTTATATCAGGATATTTCTTTTTATTAATTACTACTGCAAAACCAGATTGAAATGTTTTTGCGACACCAGGATTAGTTGATAAACCAGCAATACTAAATTTAAGTTTTCTAGGATTTGAATTTATATAATCTACTACTTTAAAGAATTGATAATTATAATTTTCTGAATTGAATCCATCTCCAAGTGCAGTTGTACCTACACCAACACCACCTTGTGTTCCTATCCCTGCTTCACCTACTTGCAATATTCCTTCTACAAATACTTCATCATTTATTGCAAAAGGTTCAACAGGAAATCCATTGGTAGGTGTCTCTAAGTAGCATGTAACAAGACCAACACTAGTTTCGACTGAATTAATACCTACACCATTAGAGTTATTAACTGCAACTATTCTGTGTTGAATTGAGTCTAATCCATTAATTGGAGCAATCACATTAACATCAGATATTGTTTGTGATGGAGCAATCGCTTGTAAAGATGTATTATTAGCAACTATGTTTTTAACAGGATTAAAAACTAATAAATCAGGGGCACTTGTATAATCTAATCCACCACTAACAATATCAACTGATGTAACCACATCTAAATTATCAATATTTACTATCGGAGGTATAAATGCCTCTGGACTTAATGTTTTATCTGATGAATATTCATATCCAATATCTAAAATTCTTGTTTTCTTTATCTTACCTATATTATTTGAAGAAAGTTTAATATTAGCATCAACACCAGACTTACTTTTTATAGAATTAAATTTAGGTATTCTAGTGAAATTAAAACCTGAAGATATTATTTTAAAATCTTTAATGGATCCTGTAACATTTTTTGATGAAGTTGAATATTCTAATTTATCACAATCTGTATCATTATAATTTAAAAACTCTGGTTCAAGAGGAGAAATATCAAATGTTTCATCAGAAACATTAAAGATTTCATATTTACCGTTATAGGCACTGTCAATAAATAAAATTTCGTTATTATTTTGAACTTCAGTATCAGTTGTACTTATAAATCCACCTTTTGTTAACCCATAGTATAATTTTGTTGGTGTTGATTTAGTGAATTTTACGCTAAGTTTTGCACCCTCTGGATCAGAATTATTTGTTCCAATCCCTATAGTTCCAACACCAACGACATTAAAATTAGTTGAGTCTTCAGAACTATTATATTCATTAGTTAACTCTTGGTCATAGAAAATTTTAAAATCAAATCCTGCTAATGTTGTACTTGAAATACCAAAGGTTAATTGTTGATTTTTTACAACTTTAATTTGTGGATTTATAGGTGCAATCAATTGATTTCCACCAGTTGAAGCAGTTATAGAAAGTAAATTTGCTGGAGATACGGTAACATCTCTTAGTGTTTGGCCTAACTGGAAATATCTGTCATTAATCCTGTATACAAAATATGTTCCAGTTCCTAAACCAGTTGCATTTCCATCATAAAAAACTTTATCACCTGTTTTAAATCCATGATTTTCAATATCAATACGATTAGTTTCTACATCACTTGAAGTAAAATCAATAGGATTTATTATTAATTTTTCAAATTCTGTATTATATCTAACATCAATTGGTGTAGTAGTTCCTATGCCAACAGAAATATTTGGTTCAACAGTCAGATCTATTATATCACGATTTTTGAGATTATGAGTTGTGGTTCCTGCTGCAGCAACTTTAGTAGTGATTGTGCTCACAATTCTATCAACATCACCAGTTACTTGAACATTTTTTGATGTAATTTTATATAAATCAGACCCGATACCACTTGTGCCATTATTAAAGAAGAATAAACCCTCAGTTGTATTACCCACACCTGCAACAGTTGTAACTATTCCTATATGATCTTCATCCTTTTTAATTATAAACAGTTCTGTCTCTATTTCACCTGCAAAGGGTAATGTGAATGCATCAGAGGGTGAAATCGTCGGTGATACATTTATTTGAGGATTTGAATTATCTACATCAGATGTTGATAATCCAACTTTTTGTCCAGTTGTAAATGGATGATTAGGTATACGTATGGTTCTTGGTACAAGTCCAACCTCTTTTTTCAGATCTCCTATGAAAGTATCTACTCTTTGACCAATTCCTGTAGTTCCAACACCAATGGACTGAGGTCCATTAAAGAATACAATATCGTTAAAACTTGATTCAAATTTTTCTGTTCTAACAGGAATAGTAAATTTATTTGTTAATACTTCAATGTCTGACCCAAAAGTATGAGCAATACCTGCAATACCTTTAGCTCTGAATATTCTTAACGCTTTATTTCTATCAAAAATATTAAGAACTTTAAGTATTTCTTGAGTATTTCCTTTACCAATTCTTAATGATCCACCAACAGAAACTGTATTTGGTATTTTATTAACAAATATATCTTCTACAACACCACTAATATTGCCAATCTTCATTGATTTTGCTAATCCAACAGATGCTGTTGTCAATCCTACATTGAATGATCCTGTTAAATTAAAAATTGTGGTGCTTAACCCAGATATGGATACAGCATCTTGATTATTTAATTCAATAAAAGGATTATAATTAACTTGAACCTCCCTATCTGAACTCCAAACAAACACTGCATTGTTAAACGAAGTAAATAATGTTTCTATTTTTGAAACTCCGATACCAACTATATCAGATACCTCTGCACTAAAACCAGAACCTTCAGTTCCAGTATTATCAAAATCAGTGCTGTCTCCAACTTTATAACTTGTCCCACCATCTAATATGATTATGTCATCAATAATACCACTCTCGACTGTTTCAACAACTGTATTTTGCCTTACTTGTTCATAAGATTCTATGATAAAATCATTTTCAGCAAATTTTTCACCAACATTATATGGGTAAGTATTTCTTATTAAATTAGAATTATTAAAATCAAAATCATGTCCTAATGATAAATTATCAGTAATAAACGGAGATCTATATGTATTACCTATGAAATAAGGATAAATTGATTCTAATTTATTTGATGAAGATCCTATTTCAACAGTTGCAAAATATGCGTAGATACCATTTGGAAATTCTGGTGTTTTACAATATCTACCATTATGAATATCTAAATCCCCACTATTATCATATGTGTAATCATTTACAAAGAAACCTTCAGCAAATTGTGCGGGTCTGTTAAACACCTTTGTTTGATCTTTTTTATAAGATGATTTAATGATAACAATACCAGAATTTATATCATCAGGATTTTTATATCCAAAAGGTCCATAAATTGGATTTCCATCAAATGCCCATCCTATGATAGGTGAGTGTTTTTCAATTTTATCAAATTCATCATTTGATGGTTTAAGAGTAAAAGTATCAGGTTCAAAAATTTGTGCACTAGATTGAGAATAACCTAGTAAATTAAATGATAATTTTGATGTTTTTTGTTCTAAATTAAGATCCCCAAATCTTTCATTATTGTTGATGTTTAATCCTCTAACTCTTGGTTGTAATTTACCATTTTTACCAGAGGGTATAACTTCTATTTTTGTAGTAAGACTACTGTATCCTATACCAGCGTTTATGATGATTGCATCAGTTATCTGACCATCTTTTATAACTGGTCTTACAATCGCTCCTGTGCCCTCTCCTGTCGATATTACATTGACATCTGGTAATGAATTATATTCGGATCCCTGACTTGCTACTATAACCTCTACTATTCTACCATTAACTACTATGGGTCTTAACTCAGCATTTTTACCATTCAATATATCTATCTTTGGATTTATTTGATGATTTAATATTGTAGAACCATAATCTGTCCCCTCTTCATACAAATATGAACCAATTATCTCTCCAGTTACAAGAGGAGTTATGTTAATATTACCAGTAACTGTGGTTGCATATGATACTTGTACATTTACTTCAATATCAGGGTATTTAAATGTTTGATATCCTGTTCCAGTTGATTTTAATTGAACAAATTTATTTCTTATAAAATCATCTTCACTTGATGCTAATTTAAAGGAGTTATCATCAATTTTTAAAATATGATATGATGTAGTTGTAGATAATCCTAGTATATTTGTTGGATTTGTAATACCCAAACCTACCGTTGGTGAATATTCAACTATATCACCATTAGCAAATCCATGATTTGTAAAATTAATTAAATTATATGTGGATGATATTCCAGTTGGTTTAACTCTTAGTTTACGATTTTGATATCCTGATCCTGAATTTAAAACTCTTACATCTAATAGAGTGTTTACAGATTCAGTTCTAAATTTATGAATACCAGCAGATCTAGTATCAGTTGCGATACCAATTGTATTAATTCCTGCTATTCCTGATATCGCATCAATCTCTGTATTAAAAATTCTTATTGTTGTTGGATTAACCACTCTAACAAAATATGGATCTCCATCTGATAATGTGCCTTTAATTGTACCTGTATTATCATATGCATCACCTATTCCTAAAGAGGGATTACCCTCATTTCTATAAAATACTTTTTGACCATTTGCTAAATTATGTGGTTTGTCAAAAGAAATAGATTCATTATCTAAATCTAAACTACCTCCAAAAAATAAATTTCTACTATCGAAGAATAAATCTCTAAATCTAGCACCTAAAATAGGTTCAAGTAAACAACCAGTTCCATTACCGCCTGTCAATGATATATTTGTAACTGATGCGATATCAAAATCCTGTGGATCTACAAATATTTTTTTAACAGTTCCTTTTATTATAGGTTGAACTAAAGCGGTTGTCCCTGCTCCTGCTTCAACTTTAAGAACAGGAGGATTTACGACATCATAATCTGAACCACTATTTTCTAAATCAACTTGATCAATTGGACCGTAGTAAATTATATCTTCTGAATATGGTGATTGAATTTGCACACCATCAACCAACATACCAATATCGTTAAAAGGTCTTTCTTGTTTGGAAGATACAAATAAGTTTTGTGATAATGGGAACTTGCGTAAAATTTTATTCGCACTTAATTTTTTATTTGCATGTTTCTGTAAAACAAAATCATGATTAGTTGTAGTTGATAATCCTACTGATAGTTGTACTGTACTTGCAGTTCCAATTTGACTTCTTGAATTATAGAATGCGAGACTTGTGACTTTTTGACCAGCAGGAACTGGTTGAGGGTCAACAAAATAAACTCTACCAGTATCTAATCCAACAATAGGATCTCCATCTGGTTGATAAACAACCGCATCACCCTGAATAAATTTAATATCTCTCGGTTGATTATTAATCCTTGCAGTAACTCCGAAATTAATAAAACTAAATTTATTTCCAGTTGCACCTTCCAATACTGTTGAACCAACACCTAGAAAAGTTTCCTTTATTATATCTGTTGTTATATCATAGTCTGGTAATGAGTTTGATGCAGAATAACCATCTGTATCACCATCCGTATAAACATTTAAAACATTTGCTATAATTTTATTATTTCCTTCATCTATTTCTACGCCAGAACTACTTGCTTTCTCAATAACACGACGAATATCATAATCTTGATTTGGTAAAAATGGTGATGTAGGTGATAATCCAGTTATATCAATTGTATTATCATCATTTACATCACTGACATTAAAAGTAGCATCAACAACTTGCTCATTTCTTCTAATTAATTCAAATAAATCACCTTTTTTTATAGATGATTTGTCAATTTTTGTATTTAATATAAAAGGTCCTTGACCTTCAACTTCAAATCTTGAACTAGTATTATATTTCCATGAATTTGCAAATTTTTCTTTATAACTTAAACCATCATTAAATATTTTTTCACCAACGTTCTTAGAAAATAAAAGTTCACCTTCTGTAACTAATTTAATATCAGATACTTGAACTAAATCTGATAAAACACCTGTAATTCTTAAATCAACTCTTTTAGACAAATCACCATTTTCATATCCAAAAATAGTTTCGTTCGCCCTTATGTCATCTGTTTTGTTTATTTGTTCATTTATTCCAGTACATCCAAAAAATTGATTTACAGATTTAGATGTGTAATTTATTGTATTTGCACCACTAATAATCGTCCCAGTTGCATTAAATCCAATTGTAGAATCAACAGTAATTGTATTAGAATTTACTGGTGATATTTCTACTGCCTTTGTCTTACCAGGTATTGTAAATACACCTTGAATTAAATCTCTATCACTAAAACCTACAAATAGAGACATCTTAAAGTAAGATTTATTATCTCTAGTAAATATTTCTACCTCAGAAACAGAGGCACTAGTATTAAGATCATCAGATTTGAAAATTGTTTGCCCAATAAGATTTTGAGGTAAACCACCAGAAGTTATGACATCTGCAACTATGACCTCTCTTCTTATAAATTCTGAACTTGATGGTTTAATTAAATTATTCTCTAAGTCTAATATCTTTGCCTCTACACCATATAAAACTTTAAATAATATTCTTATAGACTCTTCTACACCTTTTGACTGGTAGAATGATCTTGAAAATTTAATAAAATTACCAACATCAAGTGTTTCGGTAAAATCATTTTTTTCTAAACCAGGTAAAAATGTTTTTTTGAGTTTTTTGTAAAATTCTTGTATGAATAATACAGATAAGTTTGTTACTGTAGAACCATTAGCATGAGTTGACGCTGAAGTTTCTTCAAATTTTAATTTTTCTTTATTAACTTCTAGTAATGATGAGGATACTCCAACGTTATAACCTGTAATACCACTAAATCCACGAATACATCCAGTGAAGAAAAATCTCTCATGCGTGAATGTAAACTTACCTACAACTGGATTTTGAGTTGTTACAGTGTGTGGTGCGGTTGCAGTAATTTTTGTATTAAGTTCTATTCTACCAATACCAATACCAGAAACTCTTGTTCCATCTGGTATTACAATAGTATCATTACTATCCAGAACTGAGGATACTTTAATAATATCATTTACAGCAATGTTAGTAGTTGTTATTCCAGTTATAACTGTGTCAAATTGTAAATTAATATTACCATTAGTAGTTACAACATCAGTTTTGGTGGCATCTTTACCAGTATAAGAAATAACTTCATCATTAATCTTAAATAATCCATATTCATTTGGAAATCCTTTATGACTGATAACTTCTATAGTAGTATCAGATGGTGTTACTTCAGTGGGACTTAAAAAATGAACAGGTAGTTTTGTTTCTCCATTAATTACCTCTGGAACAAGATTATCAACTTTTAGATATTGATCAAAATTATTAATTAAATCACCAGAACCTCCCTGAAATTCTTGCGAAATATAATATTGTTTTAAAAATTCCGAAACATTAGGAAAATCAGAGAGTACAAACTCAGGTAACTGATTCTCAATAATCGTGTTGACTTTTATTCTTTTGTCAATTTGTGACATAAATTATTTCCTCTCTAAAACCCCGTTTGAGTAACTTGAGGTAAAGTAATCTCTTGTAAATACAACTCCAGAAACATCTTCTCCTGATGCAATTACGTCCTTCTTCATATTTATGCTACTATTTGAAACGTCAAAACTAACAAATAAATCTTTTAAACCTACAACATCATTTGATTCTGGAAATGCTTGAATTTCAACTAAATTATTCGATGCGACTGTGGAAGTAAAATTAATAGTGTTAAGTATGATTTCTCCTTTTAAATAATCTACTCCACCTGCTTCTTTTATAAGGACAACTTGTTCACCAGAGTTATTTTTTGAAACAACACTAATTGTGCCTTTCATGCTACCATCTAAATTACCAGATGCATCCTTATTTGGAATATCTGTCAAGTATGCAATTTTTTGTGATCCACTAACGGTAAACCCAGTGCTTTTAATATTAAATCCTGCAGGATTTATGTAAAAACGATTACCAAAACATAATTCATATTGAGCAAATTGATTTAATAATGCTTTTAGATCTCTTCTAATGATAATTTTTGTGATATTTGATGTAATTGCATCATCAACTCGATCAATCAATTGATTTATTTTACTATATTTAAATCGACCACCAAATTTGTTAATCTCAACATTTTTTGTATAAAGATTTAACGCTCCGATTATGTCAGATCGTAAATTTACCTCTGATGCTACAGATGCGGGGTTGTAATACACATTACTATCAATTTCAACAAATAATATCTTCAAATCAACGATTTCAGAATTGATACCAGCAACTGCAAATTTTTTCAATTTATTTTTAATTTGCACTTTATCAAAATCTGACACAAAAGTACCATTTTTTGGTTTTATGCTAATTTGCACTTTTCCAAATTGAGGTGGATCTAATTCTTCTCCTCCAATGACTGCAACAGACTCAGTTTGGGGGAAAATTGTAGCGATTATTGCTTCATAGTCTCTCGGTGTAACTGCTCTGTATTGTGCTGAGTAAAGTCTTGGTGCAAAATACTTAATAGAGGATACATCTTCTTGTTCTGACCCATTAGAAGCATTTCTAGTGGTAGTAATACTTACATTATCAGATGGACTTAGTGTATTTCCATTTTGATCATTAAATGTTCCTTGAAAACTAAATTCAGAAGGACCATTACCAGATTCACCATCGGTCACAATATAGGTTGCAGTTATAATTTGTTTATTTTCTAACTTTTTACCAAAAAAACCATCTCCAAACAATATTTCGTATTTTTCGTCTTGAACTTCCTGTATCAAATATATTTCTGAGGTTTTATTAAGGTTTAATATATTATCTACCTGTGAAAATTTTCTTCCAATAGTTGTATCAGTGTTATTAGCAACATAAACTCTTAATGTGGATGTATCAATATTTGGACTATCAATAATATACCTTAAATCAGTTGATACATCAACCTCATATTGTCTTGTTAAGTAAGTTCCTTCATATATGACGATATCATTATCAAATTGTGCGAATGCTCTACTAACACCATTGACCACTCTATTAACAATGCGATTTGATGTTATGTTATCAGGAATAGAAAATCGAAAAGTAGTATTTTGAGCAGATCCAATACATATAAGACCAGAGCGTAGTACAAGACTTGTGACTGAGTTTGCACTTGTTTCTCCTAAATCTATATCATCTATTTTAATCGTTGCTGTTGCAGCGGTTTTTGAACGTGGTACATATCCAATATTTCTTGCAAGTGAAACAACATTCTCTCGAATGATTGCTGAATCTAAAAATGATTCATTAGCGACTAAATTTGCATTGAAAGCATTAATATATGTGTTATATGCAAGTGTGTCAATTAGAACAGAGAAGTTTGAACCTTCAAAGTCAAAATCTGAGAAATTAGAGTTTGATCTAAGAAAATCTCTTATTTGTGCTTTGATATCATCAAAGTCTAAATTAGTAAACTGAGTAAAAGGCATATTATCTCGTTGGTTCTAATATGAATGTAAATGTCTGAAAAGGTATATCTAAACCAACGATATTGAAAACAACAGTTATATCCATTGCATTATTATCGGGTCTACCAATGACCTCAACTTGAAGTTCATCAATTCTTGGTTCAAAATTCCTAATAGTTTGTTTAATCTGATCCTCTATGATAGTCACTGTTGTGCGAGAAAAGTTCTCGAATAAAGAATTTCTTATATCTGTACCAAGATCTGGGTTAAAAAACCTCTCAGTTGGGATTGTTTCGACTAAATTTCTCACTGATCTGGAGATTGCACGTTCATTTACAAGAACAGGAAGGTCTTTTGTCACTGGATGTGGCAAAAAAGACAGACTAATATCCTTAAATCCTCTTGATTTACGTTGAACCGCCATTAAATGATACTTTTAGATTTATTTATACCCTATCTACTCAATTCATCCATCACAATATCTTTAGAGTCAAAGTAGTTCAGTATATGTTGAGCAACTTTCTTTGGATTTACAGTTCCACATGTAAAAATATCCATTGCTACGCTATTTTTATCAGGCCAAGTATGACAAGAAGCATGACTTTCCCCTAAAGCAAGCACACAAGACACTCCATAAGGTGTAAATTGATGTACAAAGGTATTCAATAACTTTAATTTTTCCGTTTGTACTGCTTTAACCATCACATTTGCAATTTTTAGAGGGTCATTTAACTTGTCAAAGGATACATTGTAGACTTGGATGAGTAAATGTTTACCCATATGAGTGTTTTTCATTCTAATTCTGGTTCAATGTGGATTTCAACGATTTTAATATCATCTTCTAAAACCTCTTTTAAATAATTTTTGTCCCAATAGTCGTAATAACTAGTTTTTGCGAGTTTTTTTCTTGCTTCAGTCAGTTCTTTACGTGGTTGGCATAGAACAAGATTGAAAAATCCATTACTTGTTTGGATTCCTTGTATGTATGTCTTCGTTTTTCCGTGATCTGCGATGAATTTGTAGTCAGAGTAGTTGCGATTGTAGTCATCGACTGCATCATAAAGGAACTGAGCACTCATATTATCTTCAACTACGTAAATTATAACATCATAATCGGGATTTGGCACAATTTGAGACAATTTTTCTTCAACGATCTTGTAATTTGCCTTTGATGCATAGGGACAAATTGCAAAATTACCTAATTCTGGTCGAATTTTAGATAATTGACCAATCCAATGTAAAATATACCTACTTTTCCTTTCGTTCATCGGGTGTTGTCCAGAAATAATCGTCACAATCACCTAATCGACCCCAATTTACATCATTTTCAACTTCAAAAATGCGTGTTGATACCTTAAAATCAGGTGTTTTGACTGGATCTGGTGTCATTGAGGTGTCATAGATGCGACAACGGTTGTTTGGGTAGAGTGCAAACTGCCCATTTCGCAATTCGACGAGATTAAATGACTTATGTTCATCAGGTAACTCACTTGTCGAGGCATCAATCTGATCAAAATCACCATGATAGTTGTCTAAAGTACAAATATACTGCCCTTTTTGATTTCCAAAGTGTCTTGTACGCAATTCCCACTCCATTGGTGCTACAAATTGCTTGACAATCACGGTAAAATCATAGTCCATGCAGTTCCAGAACTGTAAATTGACCAAATCCATATCTGGATCAGGTGTTTTTGGTGACGAGAGAAACGCTGAAATCGGGAGTTTATCGTACATTGCCCCATATTCGGGTAAATAAGTCTCAATATAGAATGCACGACCTTGAATTGACTTCGCACATACCCAGATGCCCTCTACAAACTCTCCATGACCTGATTGAAAGTCAGTTAAGTATTCTTTTCTTACCCATACCTTTTTAGTTGGTAGATTTGCAATTAGTTTTGACATGTTTCAAAGAAGTTAGAAATTTCGTATCCGTCTAATTTTTTCTTATATTCTGCCTCTTCTCCCAAATAATAGTAATCATAACCAAGTCTCTTATACATTGCAATCTCACTTTGATTTGCCATATGACCTAAACTCAGTTTCTTATTCTTATAATTCCATGCAAACTGATCTGCCCATACACTATTCACACTTTTAAACTTATAGGCAAGAGTAAAGGCAACCAGTTGATTGCCATCATAGTAACCAATAATATCCGTATGAGGTAATTCAAACTCTTCCAGAAAGATCGGCACCACATCAGTAAATCCTTTATAGGTTACATATTCACGATATATCTCAAGACAGTGTTCATAAGAAGAACTATCAAGAATCCGATAGTTATGGTATTCCTGATAGTTTGTGTCTTTCAGTCGAATTCGACAATACATTATTTTTTTCTTAAGTAAGCATCAGAACGATAATCAGTAATTAGATAACGACAGTATTCATTACCGTTATGATAGAAGTCATCTGACATATCAACGGGTATCTGACCACGTTTTCCATTCTTATCGATTCTTTGAAGTCTCATTTTCCTTGTCCTCGGTATCTCTTGCGAGCCGAGTTACGAGAGGTTGCTGAGTATTTAGAGTGCTTCCCTCTTCCTTGTCGAGATTTTTTGGGTCGAGCATCACGGTTATAAGCACTCCCTGATAACATTCCTGCCATTTAGTCTTCCTCCTTTACGGGTTCATAAGTAATTTCTTTTGCAATCTGTTCTCCTGTCACATATTGCTCCACTGCGTAGTCTTCCAGTCTGTCAAAGAGTTCTGACTCAGTGACACTCCAGAAGACGACTTTTCCTTTTCTGAGTATATTATATCGGGTCATATCGTATTTGACTTGATACTGTGATTTATATAATTCTTGTCTTCTCATGTCCGACACGAATTCTTGGATCACACCAGATTTCAAATCCTGCTTCCTTTGCATCCAGACAGAAAGATACGTCCTCACCGCACATATCCTGAACCTCTCCTGATTCAAATATCTGCATCTTTGGAGCAAACCAAG
>Ga0160422_10000840_pt1 | contig 18830 bp, 16 predicted proteins | sample Fk160mmetaG_FD_108192 | JGI IMG/M metagenome (GOLD analysis project Ga0160422, IMG submission 108192) | Marine microbial communities from the Central Pacific Ocean - Fk160115 60m metaG | ecosystem: Environmental > Aquatic > Marine > Oceanic > Photic zone | place: The Central Pacific Ocean... | reverse complement strand
GCTGCGAATGATGATGTATTGGCATCTGTTTTAAATGCAGGAACTAAAAAGATTTGTTTAGTTGGGAAAACACATGACTTTCACGTCCATAAGACCCTTGGTATTTCACTTAATGAGAACCTTCAAGCAATTAAGCAATCTATTTCTCACGTTGTCTCGATGGGTAGAGAAGCTATATTCGATGCGGAGCATTTTTTTGATGGTATGATTTCAAGTCCAGATTATACGTTAGAGGCTATTCTCTCTGCTTTTAACGCTGGCGCCCGATGGGTAGTATTATGTGACACAAATGGGGGTACATTGCCTAAAGAAGTAGAAACTGCCGTTTCGAGGGTGATTAAAGCTGGAATTCCGGGAACACATTTAGGCATTCATACTCACAATGATACCGATAATGCAGTCGCGAACACTTTGATTGCGGTAGATGCGGGTGTGCGTCAAATACAAGGAACATTAAATGGATTAGGTGAAAGATGCGGTAATGCAAATTTATCTTCGCTTATCCCAACTTTAGCCCTTAAATCACAATATAGGGATAGATATGAGACGGGTATTTCAAAATCGGCATTGAAAGATATTACAAGACTGTCTCGAAGATTAGATGACATTCTGAATCAGGTGCCTATGCGACAAGCTGCCTATGTTGGTGCCGCAGCCTTTGCTCATAAATCTGGTCTTCACGCCAACGCTATTCTTAAAGATCCATCAACCTATGAACATGTCGATCCAGAATTGGTCGGGAATGGACGAATAATTCCAATGTCTAACCAAGCTGGTGCTTCTAATTTAAAAAAACGTTTAAATGATGCCGGAATAGACCATGACTTTAAAGAAGATGAATTGGTAAAAATATTAAGAACGGTTAAAGAAAAAGAGACAGAGGGATATTCATACGACACCGCACAAGCAAGTTTTGAACTGTTAGCTCGGCGCATTATAGGTCAACTGCCAGAGTTTTTTGATATTAAACGCTATAAGGTTACAGTAGAGAGGCGGAAAAATAAATATAATAAAATGGTCAGTCTTTCTGAGGCAGTTGTCGTAGTTAAGGTTGATGGGCAAAAAAAACTATCAGTTAGTGAGAGCCTAGATGAATTGGGTTCGGACAGGGGCCCAGTTAATGCTTTAGCAAAAGCGCTTGGTAAGGATCTCGGTCAGTATCAGCGTTTTATCGATGATATGCGCCTAGTTGATTTTAAAGTACGCATCACTCAAGGAGGGACGGAAGCCGTAACAACAGTTGTAATTGATAGTGAAGACAGTGCTGGAAGGCGGTGGGCAACGGTGGGTGTTTCTGCAAATATAGTAGACGCGAGTTTCGACGCACTGATGGATGCAATAAATTGGAAAATTTTACAAGATTTTTAACCCTTTTTTTTAATTATCTTAGTTTTGGAACTTTGATGGGGTTTTTAAACTAACAGAATGTTGTTTGATGATGATATTGAATTTTGTGCTTCTCTTGTAAAGGAAAGTGATCCTTTGAGGTTTCGGAGTATAATGGCTGCTCCTGAAAAGCTTCGGTCTTACTATTTTGTAATATTTGCTTTGAACGTTGAGGTGTCTAGAGCTCCTTACCTGACCAAGGAGCCCTTAATTGCCGATATTCGGCTTCAGTGGTGGTTAGACGTTCTTGATGAAATTATTGGTGAAAAAACGGTAAGAAAACATGCTGTCGCAACGCCTTTATCAAAATGCATAGACAAAAGTCAGGCAAAAGAACTGAAAAAGTTTGTTTTGGCAAGAAAATGGGACATTCATTCTAATGAGTTTGATAGCTTAACTGAGCTAAATAACTATTTATATGAGACTACAGGCATTCTGTTTCAGGTGGCTGCAGGCCGTAATGTAATGACCAAGGATGAATATTTTCATGATGCTTGCATGGCCATCGCCTTGGCCAATTATCTTGCAGCAACTCCAGAGCTTAAAAGAGCAGGGAAATTACCATTTGCAGGGTTAAGCCCTATTGAAATTGGTGATCAGTGCAGGATAGCTATGACAAATCTAAAAACTGCTAAATCCCATATGGAAAATTTTACTGAGCGAGAGAGGTGGGTTTTATTCACTGGATGGAAAAGCGAGAAAATTTTAACTAAAATTTTCAGAAACCCCAAGAATTTAGAAAGTATTGTCTCACAGTTAGAAAAACAGCGAATGACATTCACTTTTGTTTGGAAAGCTATTCTTAAAACATTCTAAATTATAGTCTTTATTTTTGTTCTTTGGGATAGAAATAAAATAGCTAAACCTGCCAAAGTCAAAAATGGAAGCATTGCAAAATTAACTGCATTCCAACCAGCACTTGCTGAGCTACCCGCACAATTCATTAAGCCGCCTGAGGCAAGTGAGGCAACCGTTACGCCTCCAAAAACTACAAAGTCATTTAAACCCTGTATTTTCCCGCGCTCCTCAGGTGTATGTGAATTCGCCAAAAGGCTCGTTGCTCCTATGAAACCAAAATTCCAACCAATGCCCAACAAAACTAAAGCTATTGAGAAATTTGTTAAGCTTATGCCAGACAGCGCTACCAACCCTGATAAGCTGAGTATTAATAATCCTGAAGTAATTATCTTTATATTTCCAAACCGGACTATTAGGTGGCCAGTGAAAAAAGATGGGATAAACATTGCCAAAACGTGCATGGAAACAATATCGGCCGCATTATTTTCAGTAAATCCGCAGCCTACTACTGCTAGGGGTGTAGACGTCATTACTAAGTTCATCAAGGCGTATGCCACCATTGCGCAAATTATTGCGACGAGTAACTCTGGTGTTTTTAATATTTGGATATAGGACCTACTTTCATAATTTTTATCCTGTTCAGTTTTTGGCGGCGGTATTTTCAAGTACAAAAATAAAAAGGCTCCAACTAGATTTAATAAAATTACAGTTAAATAAGTACCCAAAAAAGGAATTATAAAGCTGCTGGAAGTAAGTTTAACCAGTTGAGGCCCAATAATTGCGGAAATTAAACCACCTGCCATTACGTAAGAAATAGCTTTTGGTTTGAATTCTGGCGATGCAGTGTCGGTGGCTGCAAACCTGTAAAATCCTTGAGCGGACATATAAATTCCACTCAAAAAACTCCCAATGAGAAAAATTGAAAAATCAGATATATACAGTCCGACGCAGCCAATAATGCCACCCGAGGCTCCACCAAGTGTTCCAAGTAAAAACCCCACACGCCTTCCATATTTTTGCATGATAAGCGACAGTGGGTTTGCAGATAGCATAGATCCCAAAACAATCAGTGATATGGGTAAAGTTGCAAAGCAAGGATTACTTACAAGCGACTGACCTGCTAATCCACCAATGATAAAAATCATAACCATTTGGTTTCCGACGGTTGCCTGTGCTAAAATGAGAATAGTTAGGTTTCGGCGCGCCAAGCTATTTTTATTATCTTTGAACATTACGTTTTAATTCTTTTGGTTTAGTCGATTAACAACATTTATAAGGTGTCAAAACGTAAAGCCAGTTCTAAAAAGATTATGGCCATGTATGAGTTTAAATAATCTTATATGGAATGAAATTTTAGATGGGCAAGAATTGCAAATGAGGTTAGTAGAGGTACAAAGATAGCTCTCAAAATTTTATGCGCAGATTAGGTAAAAACGATAATACTATTCTATTGTGGCAAAGGTAACGTGGTTGCCTATGACCTTATTTTTTTCCTCTAAAAGATATAGTAAATTTATTTGAATAGTTACAAATAAAGTTTTTGTTCAAGAATATGCGAGAATAGGGCAGTTTTTTAAATTGTATAAGTTGCTCGCGCTAATTATATACTGGTAATCATGATAAAGAGACTGAAGAAGCCCCTGGCAGTTGCAGTTAAATTAATTCCCCAAAAAGTTGCATGGCTGGACTATAATTTATGACGCATGGAGCTCTGATTGAAACTGATGAAATTGTGGTCCAAGCTGTTGACGATCTTATTTTGTGCGAACCCCTTTTTGCCGTCGTAATAAAAAATACTGGCGTCCCCAAACTGCGGTTAAGGTCAGATGGATTTCAAACGTTACTGCAAGCGATTGTCAGTCAACAGGTTTCAGTTGCAGCCGCAAATGCCATATGGTCAAGACTAGAGTTAGAGAAACTTCTCGATCCCGATAAAATATTAAAAACGAATGAAGTTCACTTGAAGGCAGTTGGTCTCAGTCGGCAAAAAATAAGATACGCAAAGGCTTTAGCAGCAGCCAATCTGGATTATACGGCCCTAAGGGAAAAAGGTGATGATGAGGTTATAAAAATTTTGACAGAAGTGCCTGGAATTGGTGTTTGGACTGCAGAGATTTATGCTATGTTTAGTCTTAAAAGGGCTGATGTTTTTGCAGCTGGAGATCTTGCTCTGAAAGAAAGTGCTAGGCTATTATTCTCTCTTGATAAACGCCCAAATGAGGGAGAGTTACGGGTCCTATCAAAAAAGTGGTCCCCTTGGAGATCTGTTGCAGCACTTCTCTTGTGGGATTATTATACTTATACAAAAATAGGGAAGGCGTAGTATGACGCGTGTTTTGAAATCTAAACGTATTGAGCCGAAGTCAGGTGAGGTTCGTTCAATCGTAGTTTTTCTCCACGGTTATGGAGCAAGTGGAGATGATCTATTAGGACTAGCAGAGCCTCTATCGGAGCACTTGCCTGATACACTATTCGTATCACCTGACGCCCCGGAAAATTGCGCTGGTAGTCCGATGGGTTTTCAATGGTTTCCTATACCTTGGATTGATGGTTCCAGTGAGGAGGAAAGTAAAAACGGGATGCTGTCTGCTGTTCAAGATCTGAATGCATTTCTAGACGCGTTGATGGTTGATGAAGATATTTTGCCGGAGCAACTAGCTTTGTTTGGGTTTTCTCAAGGTACAATGATGGCACTGCACGTTGCTCCACGAAGAGAAGATCCTGTTGCGGGGGTTGTTGCAATTTCAGGTCGACTGTTAGAGCCAGAGCTTCTCGTCGATGAGGTTAATAGCCGAATGCCAGTTATATTTGTGCATGGGGACCAGGATGAAGTGGTGCCACCACAATCAATGCCTCAAGGTGTTGAGGGATTACAAGCGGCTGGCTTCAAAGATGTTTATGCCCATATTCAAAAAGGTACGGGGCATGGCATAGCACCTGACGGGTTGGGCGTTTCATTGGCTTTCTTGCGCGATCAGATAGGTTTCTAAGTCAAATATATATTTTGTTTAGAGTATGTTCCATAAAATGGGGGTTGCCACCTGCAAAACTCAATATATAGTCTCACTAAGAAAAACAAATGCTATGGGGGCAATGGTATGGAGGCAGACTTTAGGAGTGAATTTGTAAGGCATCCTTCGTCTACCAAAAACAACCCTGCATTAGTTCTCAACGCTGACTACCGACCTCTTTCTTACTACCCACTCTCTCTATGGTGTTGGCAAGATGCAGTCAAAGCTGCATTTATGGAAAGGGTTGATATCGTGGCTGAGTATGATGATTACGTAAATAGTCCTTCAATAAGTTTAAAAATACCATCCGTTGTGGTCTTGAAGGATTATGTCAGACCGCAAAAAAAGGTAGCATTTACTAGATTTAATCTTTTCCTCAGGGATGAATTTTCCTGCCAATATTGCGGTTCAAAAGGGGATTTGACGTTTGATCATGTTTTGCCGAGGTCTCTCGGTGGAACGACGAACTGGGCAAATGTAGTCGCGGCGTGTAGTCCTTGTAATTTGAAAAAGGGATCAAAAACTCTTAAAAATTCTGGTTTACATTTAAGACGTAAACCGGTTCGTCCTGAGCCTCATCAGATGATGAATGTAGGAAGAAAGTTTCCACCAAATTATTTGCATGAAAGTTGGATGGATTTTTTATATTGGGACGCAGAGCTAGATGCTTATTAGTTTACAATAGCAATTTATTATTATAAAGCGCAAATATTTATGAATTATTATTAAGGTAATATATTACCACAATTGTAACATATTGTTTTTAAATAATTATAATAAATAATTGCACTTGACCTTGCCAATGATGACGATATAAACGCGTGAGTAAATTAGTCAGTCACATAAATAGATTAGGGTGGTATTAAATGAAGACATATACTGCAAATCCGGCAGACATTGAAAAAAAATGGATTTTAATTGATGCCGATGGCATAGTGCTTGGAAGACTAGCTTCGATTATAGCTATGCGTTTGCGTGGTAAGCACAAAGCCTCGTTCACGCCTCATATGGATTGCGGGGATAACGTTATAGTCGTAAATGCTGAAAAAGTTCAAATGACTGGTAAAAAAAGAGAAGAAAACTTTTATTGGCATACCGGTTATCCGGGCGGAATAAAATCTAGAACCAAGCAAGAAATTTTGGATGGTGCTCATCCTGAGCGCGTTATTACTAAGGCCGTGAAGCGTATGTTGCCTGGTAACAAATTGAGCCGTCAAATAATGACCAACCTTAGGGTTTATGCCGGAGCGGAGCATCCGCATGAGGCCCAAGATCCAAGCGTTCTCGACGTAAAATCAATGAATTCTAAAAATACACGGGTTACAGGATAATGAGAGAAGATATTAAATCATTGAGCGATCTGGATACGGTTTCGCCTGAAGATTCAGCAGCTGTAGAAATTAAAGCGCCGCGAGTTGCAATTCGTGATGATCTAGGGAGGTCTTACGCTACTGGGAAGAGAAAAGATGCAGTCGCAAGGGTTTGGATTAAACCTGGATCTGGAAAGATTGTTATTAATGAAAAGGAAATGAATGGCTATTTTGCTAGACCAGTTCTGCAAATGATCTTAAGGCAGCCATTTCAGGTAGCCGGGGTTGAGGATCAATTTGACGTTAAGGCGACAGTCAAAGGCGGCGGCTTGTCGGGTCAGGCGGGCGCAGTGAAGCATGGCATCTCAAAAGCTTTACAATTATACGATCCATCTTTGAGGGCGGCACTAAAGTCTGCTGGCTTTCTAACGCGAGACAGCCGTGTTGTGGAACGTAAAAAGTTTGGTAAGCGTAAGGCACGCCGTTCTTTTCAGTTTTCTAAGCGATAACTTACGCATTCAAATTTATGTTTATAAAACAATGGGTTACGTCTTCGTTGCCCATTTTTTATTTAGCTCTAATTCTAAATAATTTCATTCCGTTTTCGTGAAAAACAAACTAAACATATTTTATTTTTTCTTTATTTCATTAAAGAGCATCTATTAAGTGCGTCAAAACTACATTTAAAAGCAATATAAACCAAAAATGAATGTATATACCCAGTATTTTCTGTACAATAAATCTCCATATTTTATAAAGTAAAAAAATATATCTTCAGATTTTATTGAGGTTAATCTTTTATTCAGAATGAGAAGAAATAAATTAAGGCTCCAATGACTAGCAATGCAAATAACATAAATTTAAACGGTGTATAAACTAGGAAGTTTCGTATTGCTTCTGCAATGGCGTAGAAGAAATAAAATGTGCCTTCATCCATTTGTATCTTCCTACTAGAGTATTTTTCTAATTTTTATCTCTTACATTTTTGCAGCCCTAACTTTAACAAAGATTATGTAATAAATGACACACAATCTTTGCTTGTTAATTATATATAAAAGGACATTAAGAAAATGTCATTCAATGTTTATTGCGTTTCTTAACTTTATGAGATCAAAAAGTGTGGTTTAGCTATCTTATGGTAACGGTAAAGACGAGGTATACAAAAGCGGAATTTATTATGACTTAGGAGATTAATCTAGCGGAATACTTAAAAGCTCTAACTTTTTACCCGTAGAAAATATATAAAGGATCTTATTATTTAAATTAAATCAATAACTTACATATAAGTGTCAGTTAGCAAAGCGATAAGTCATCTACCAAAAATTGTTTATAAAAAAAAGATTGCTTTAAAGTGGTCTGTTTTTGATCATTTTTGTTATTTATTTTTAAGAACCGATGGCATTTAAATCGTAAGGAGTAGTCTGGTAAATTTCGTTTATCCAATTTCCGTAAAGTAAATGAGCGTGGCTTCGCCATCTATTTTTGGGATTATTTTGAGGATCATCATCCGGATAATAATTCTTTGGAAAAAAGATTTTTTTGCCGTCCTCAATATCCCTGTCATATTCTTGCTTCAGGGTATCGCTATCGTACTCGAAATGATTAAATATATATAGTGCATTATGTTTTTTATCCTCAATCAAGCATGGACCCACTTCTGTGCTTGCCAGTAAAGTTTTTAGATCTTTAATATTATCCACTTCTGTCTGACGTAGTTCCGTCCAACGGCTGACTGGTATAATAAAGTCGTCAGAAAATCCTCTTAGATATGGCGAAGAAGGTTCGATGTTATCATGTCTGAAGCAGCCAAATGCCTTTTCTTTAAGACCGTATTTTTTAATCCCATAAAAATGATACAACATTGCCATTCCACCCCAACAGACACCAAACACAGAGTGAACATTCGACTGGGTCCATTTAAATATTTCAATTAACTCTTTCCAGTAAGATACTGTTTCGAAATCTAAATGTTCTATCGGTGCCCCAGTTATAATAAGGCCATCAAATTTGTCCCCACTCGATTTTACGTCTTCAAATGAGCGATAAAATGTTTCCATATGATTGGCTGCAGTATTTTTTGTCTCATGGGCCGATATTTTTATAAGTGAAAGTTCTATCTGCAGAGGGGTAGCCCCTATAACGCGTGCAAATTGATTTTCAGTTTGAATTTTTTTGGGCATTAGATTTAAAAGGCCAATCTTGAGAGGTCTTATATCTTGCGTTTTGGCTTTAAATTCGTCCATCACCATGACGCCTTCATTTTTTAGGACATCAAAAGCTGGTAAATCGGATGGAATTTTTATTGGCATTAATATTTGCCTTTCGGTTTTTCTGCTTTTAGTACGAACAGATTGATCTCTTATTTATTTGCTAATGTAATTTCAATTAATAAGTTGAATTGATTAGTATTTTTCACTTTTTCAATATCTTCAGCTTTGACGGTTATGCCCCATTTAGCCATTTTTTCATAGCGTGGCTGACGGTGTGACAGCGCTTTAGCATAAGTCCATCTTATAAATTCGTCTGGGTCTACTTTACTCTCACTGATTTTTTTAAGATTAATAAATTCTTCCCATTTCGTTGCTAAAAACCTTTCTTCGTAGCACATGGGCTTAGGATTTTTATCAAACCTGTCAATCAATGATTCTGTATGAGCTTCAGACCCTTTAATCCACACTAAAAGAGTATTCTCAGATAGGTGGCTCATAATAGGATCATTAGGATCGTCAGGGTCCACTACCTCACAAATTGATCCACCGCTATCGCAAATAAAATTGTCATACCGGTATATTTCTTTGGAGCGACTCGCAAAATACCCAGTATCAAGTAAAGCAGCCACCTCTGCCTTTCGATGCTGTTCTTGTCGCTTTTCATATTCTACGATGGGTATTCCTCCCAGTTCAATATTACCTGGTTTTCCGAGATAATTTGACAGAGGAGCTAGATTATCGAAAGTAATATTAGAATCGATATAAATTGAGTCGCTTTTAAGAAGTTTCCCCAAGTAGGGTGATTTCATCGCCGCCAATTTGTAACTGTCAGATATAAACTCTCCCATGTACCGTGTGCCAATACGATAATCTATTGAGTAATGAAACCAATTGCCATCTTCTCTCAATAGGTTTGAAATATAGGTCTTACCAAGGCCAGACATGCCAAATAAAAGTACGCGCTTACTCTTGGAGTTAGTCCATTCATCCGGTTTGGTATATAACATTCTTTTAGACCTCAATTTTCCATACCTGCTAACGGCACATTAGCTATTGGTCAATTCTTAAAAGCTAATACCATCTAAACATTCCTATTAAGCCCGCTGCCGCATAAAAAATTTGTAAAAAAGCTATACCCCAATGTTTATGTAGGTATGCCCATAATCCTATTGCAAATGCAGAAATTAATAGTAACAAAAACGCTATAAACTCAAATCCTGTATTGGACGCTACAAGGAAGGAGTAAATTATAGCGGTTAATACCCCAAACCATTCTAATAATTTACGTTTATCAAATTTTCTAAACATTCAAATATTAACGCAATTTCAAAAACATTAAAAAAAATAGCAAACTTACATAAAACCCAAAAGCAATACGTATCTTGTTGTAAAAGTTTTATGTTTCCTCAAAATTACCCCGTTTTTCTTACAAATTTTGATTGCTAAGTTCCCTTAACCCTAGTTTTGAAGCTTATTATTCAAAGGTAAGTGCATAAACCTATTTGTTCCTTGAAAACCAGATAAAAAAAACAGTACAAATGAATATTAACTAGGGTCCTAGCACTTCAAGATTAAATATTGCACAAAAAATTATCCTAACCCTTTTATGATTTAACGCTTAACTATTGATTAGAATATTTTAAATACAAATTTGTAATTAGTTTGAAACTTCGTACAATAGCATTTCTAATTCTTTTAGCCTCTTTTCAAGTTTTGTCATTGGGCAATAGTGCAACATTGGACTGCCAATATATTTTGTTTGTATTTCACACTGTAATTCCATGTACTTAAGCCAATGATCATGACTTCGTAAAAATTTATCAACATCATTATTTATGTCAGATTTTTCTATTTCTCTAATTTTAATTTCAATTTTTAATTTCAAATATTCTGAAACTTCATAGGAACATTTGTGAACTGCAGCAGTATTAAGAGTTCCAAAATCCTTAATACATTTTGAATATTGACTTAGATTTTCTTTTGAAAATGCTTTTGAATAAAAAATGCCTATAAATAAGAAATAAAAAAACAAAAAGAATATCGTAGTAATCAAGCTATTTTTTACAGTATTAATTCCCACTCAATCGCGCCTCAGCTGCAAGGCATTGATATAAAATAATAAAAATAATTTTTATAACTATTATCTAACTTTTACAAGGTAGTACTTATCATAGTGACTTTCGCTTTCTGCCTTCAACATTCCTGCGGTTTCATCGTAAAAATATTTCTATCTTCTCTATTGCCAAAAACCCAAATGTAAACACTGTCTCTGCTATGATAGATAGCCTTCAACTCGTCATCTCTTTCACATAACGAATGAGGTATATTTGCCTGAATACAATATATTTAATTACTCCCACTCTATTGTGCTTGGGGGCTTTGAGGTAATGTCATATGTTACCCTGTTAATTCCACTTACTTCGTTAATAATCCTAGTAGCTGTTTCTGCTAAAAAATTATGTTCAAATGGATAATAGTCTGCGGTCATCCCATCAACTGAGGTTACTGCCCTAAGAGTGCACGCGTAGTCATATGTTCGCGCGTCTCCCATGACGCCAACTGTTCGAACAGGAAGAATTGTTACAAAGGCCTGCCATATTTCATCGTACAATCCATGCTTTCTTATTTGATCTATGAAAACAGAATCAGCTTCACGCAAAATATTTAATTTTTCTTTAGTAATTTTTCCAGGGCAACGAATGGCTAAACCAGGTCCAGGAAATGGATGGCGTCCTGTAAAGCTTTTTGGAAGTCCCAACTCCGCGCCGAGTTGTCTGACCTCATCTTTAAATAATTCTTTCAACGGTTCGATAAGCTTAAGTCCCATTTTTTTGGGGAGGCCCCCAACGTTATGATGGCTTTTTATTGTAACAGAAGGCCCCCCGTCAAAACTGATTGACTCTATTATATCAGGATATAAAGTTCCTTGAGCTAAAAATTCGGCATCTTTAATGCTTTTTGCATATTTTTGAAAAACTTCTATGAAAAGTCTGCCGATTATTTTTCTTTTGGCTTCGGGCTCGTCTTGACCCTCCAACTTATTTAGAAATAATTCTTGCTCTTCGGCATGTATTAGAGACATGTTGTAATTTTCTCTGAACATTTTGATTACTTCCTCTGCTTCATTTTTGCGTAACAAGCCATGATCTACAAAAACACATGTCAATTGTTCACCAATTGCTTCGTTAATCAAAACAGCCGTAACAGAACTATCTACCCCACCCGAGAGACCGCAGATTACCTGCTTGTCACCAACTGTTTGGCGTATTTTTGCGATAGCTTGTTCTCTATAACCTGTGATGCTCCAATCTCCCAAAAATCCAGCAATACTACAAAAGTTTTCCAACAGTTTTGAACCCTTTGGAGTGTGATGAACTTCAGGGTGGAACTGAACCGCAAAAAGTTTTCTTTCTTGATTTGCTATGATTGCAAAGGGTGCATTCTGGGAGGTGCCGTATACTTCAAAGCCGGGCGCTATTTTACTGACGTGATCACCATGGCTCATCCATACTTGTTCTTGATCAGTTTCGAACCACCCGTCAAGTAATGGGATCTCACGATCTGTTTTCTGTACATAAGCTCTACCAAATTCAGCAGTGCTGACGCCCTTATCTACATTACCTCCCAACATAGCCATCATCACTTGTTGACCATAACAAATACCAAGTATAGGGATATCTAATTCAAAAACTAACTTTGGTGGCTTTGGTGATTTTTTTTCGATAACACTAGCTGGCCCACCTGACAAAATTATAGCTTTAGCCTTAAATTCTTTCAAAAATACCTCAGTAACATTCTGAAATGGGTGTATTTCACAATAGACTGATAGTTCTCTCAAACGCCTGGCTATTAGTTGTGTAACCTGGCTACCGAAATCTATGATAAGTAAGCGTTGATGATTTTGCATGAGGAGGCTAATAAGCTTAAGCCTCACTTGACGCAAGTACTAGAGCAATAATCCTCAAACAAACTTCTTGTAATAGAGTTTTGTTGGTTCGGTTCTTCGCAAAGGAGCTTTTTTTCAAATGTCGCTTTCAAGTCTCATTAGCCGTTAATTTTCTATGAAATTTTCATATTTGAGTATAAAAACTTAACCTAATAGCGAAGTTTGAAAGGCTCAAAATAATGTCTGAGATTAAGGCTGTAAGAAGACGCACTCGTGGGGGCGGAGGGGCGGCTAGAAGAGCCGAGAGAACATCTGTAAACTTTGAGACTGCCAAGTACATTGAGCGAAATATTCCAGTGTTTAATGTTTTAAATGATGAGGCATTAGAGATAATTGAATCGAATGCTGAGACGATACTAGAGGAAATTGGAGTTAATTTTGTAAATAATCCCAGAGCGTTGAAATTGTGGGCGGAGGCGGGTGCTGATGTTGATGGGGAGAGGGTCAGGTTGCCAAAGGGCTTAGCCAAACGTCTAATGAGTACTGCTCCGAGTAAATATACTCAATTTGCTAGGAATCCATCAAAGAACGTTGAAATAGGGGGTAACACTCTAGTGTGCGCTCCCGTATACGGCCCTCCATTTGTAAGAGATCTTCAAGGTGGTCGTCGTTATGCGACAATGGATGATTTTAATAAGTTTGTAAAATTGGGATACATGTCGAAATGGCTCCATCATTCCGGAGGAACAGTATGTGAGCCCACCGACATTCCCGTGAACAAAAGACATTTAGATATGCTTCTTGCTCATATGACTTTATCAGATAAACCATTCATGGGCTCAGTTACAGAGCCTAGCAGGGCACAAGATAGCGTTGAGATGTGTGAAATATTATTTGGAAAAGAATTTGTGCAAGAAAACGCCGTAATGACCTCTTTGATAAATATTAATTCACCTATGACCTTTGATGATGTTATGATGGGTGCATTGGAAGTATACTCCAAAAATAACCAAGCTTGTATTGTATCGCCCTTTATTGTTGGTGGAGCTATGGCACCGGTTTCTGTGGCGGGAACTTTAACGCAGGTATTGGCTGAAGTAATGGCTGGGATTAGCTATTCTCAATTGGTGCGTACTGGGGCGCCAGTAATTTTTGGTGCTTTTGTTTCGTCAATCGACATGAATTCTGGAGCACCAACATTCGGAACACCTGAAGCTTCACAAATTTTGTATGGAGCAGGTCAGCTAGCACGTCGCTTTGATTTGCCGTTTCGATCTGGCGGAGGTCTATGTGGATCTAAACTCCCAGATGCACAATCTGCATATGAAACTACCCACACACTAAATGCCGCACTACTTGGAGGTGTCAATTTCATGCTACATTCTTGTGGTTGGCTTGAGGGTGGTTTGGTATCATCTTTTGAAAAGTTTGTGTTAGATGCTGATCAACTTGGTGTGTTACATCATTTAGCTGAAGGGGTGAATATAACAAAAAACGATCAGGCTTTAGATGCTATCCGTGAAGTTGGCCCGGGTGGTCACTATTTAGGTTGTTCGCATACACAGGCTAATTTTAAAGAAGCATTTTGGCGAACTGAAGTTCTTGATTATAAACCTTTCGAGACTTGGGAAGAGGAGGGGGCAAGAGATAGTATGAACCTTGCCTCTTTGAAAGTAGAGCAAATGCTAGCAAACTACCAAGAGCCCTCTTTAAGCCCTGATATTGCGGAATGTCTGGCTACCTATGTTGCAAATAAGAAATCATCAATGCCAGATAGCTTTATTTAACTATCTTATAAAAATTTTTGTACGTGCCTCGTTTTTAGCTTTAAAAATTGCGTAGCTGATATATTACAAAAGCTTTACACCCTTGTAAAAAATTTTATAACATAAGTAAGTCATATAGGACAGTTTATGCGTGATTTAACAATTCCCCGCCAGCGCCATCCTGAAAAAGCGCACAGGAAAGATAACCAACAGCCGAAAAAACCAAGCTGGATTCGTGTTAAGGCTCCGACGAGTGCTGAATATAAGCAGACAAGAAATCTAATTCGTGAAAATAAATTAGTTACGGTTTGCGAGGAAGCGGGTTGTCCCAATGTTGGTGAGTGTTGGAGCCAGGGACACGCCACAATGATGATCATGGGTGAAATTTGTACGCGAGGTTGCACTTTTTGTAATATTGCAACTGGACGTCCAGATAAGCTTGATATTTTTGAACCAGCCAGAGTTGCAAATACTGTGCAAAAACTTGGTTTAAGCCATGTTGTGATAACATCAGTAGACCGAGATGATCTTGAAGATGGTGGAGCAGAGCACTTTGCAAAAACAATAAAGGCAATTCGGAGAAAATGTCCGAAAACAACTATTGAAATATTGACACCAGATTTTCTTAAATGTGACGATAAAGTTTTAGAAGTTATAGTAGATGCCGGCCCAGATGTATTTAATCACAATCTAGAAACAGTACCTGGACTGTATCCGACGGTTAGACCTGGTGCTCGATACTTCCATTCTTTGAGGCTTCTTCAAAGAGTAAAGGAGTTGTCACCAACTATATTTACCAAATCAGGGATAATGGTGGGGCTTGGTGAAGATCGACAATCGGTTTTTCAAGTAATGGACGATATGAGAGCTGCTGATATCGATTTTTTAACAATTGGGCAATATTTACAGCCTACACCTAAGCATCACAAAGTTGATCGATTTGTTCATCCGGATGAGTTTGAGTCTTATGAAAAAGCTGCAATCGGAAAAGGTTTTTTGTTGGTTTCTGCAACACCGTTGACTCGCTCTTCTTATCACGCCGGAGAAGACTTTAGGAGACTCCAGCAGGCACGTAATAAATTATTTGCCGGGAGCTAATTTTAGCTCTGTGTGAAAATTTATTTTTGACTAAATAAAAGTATTAGTAAAATGGAAAATCTTTGTAAGTTAGGAAAGGACAACAAAGGTTTTGATGTTTTTTCAATAATTTTGAAAAGTGAAGTGCTACAGGCGCAGGTGCTGAGTTTTGGCGCAACTCTTAAAGATCTTAGATTTAATGGTTTCGAAAACTCTCTAGTTTTAGGCTACCCGTCGTTTGAAGATTATTTTTGTGATAAAAACTATGCAGGTGTTACAGTTGGGAGATATGCCAATCGTATTTCCAATGGTCAATATTATTTAAATTCTCAGAAATTTGAATTAGATAAAAACGAAGTTTGCGCGACCTTGCACGGTGGTTCCGAGTCTTGTCACAACTCGTCCTGGAAAATAGAAGATTACGGTTATAATTTTGTTGAGCTAACATATCAATTTAATGATGGCGATATGGGCTTTGGTGGAAACCTATCTGTTAAATTGAGATATGAATTAGCAGGCTCCAAGTTGATACTAACTATCGAAGCATTTACTTCTGATTTAAGTTTATGCAATTTTACTAACCATAGTTACTTTAACCTAGATTACTCTAGTAATTTAGAAAACCATTATCTTTCGGTAAAATCTGCTGAGATTGTTGAAGTTGATGAAAATAAATTACCTACTGGGCTAGTAAAAAGTGTGGCTGGGTCAAAACTTGATTTCAGAACAGAGAAAAAGCTTTTAGATCATAATGGTTCGATACCGTTAATCGATACCAACTTTTGTTTTTCGAATGACCGCACTCAAATACGAGAGATTGCTGAGTTGGAAACGTGTAAATGTAAAATGGTTCTATCTTCAACAGAGCCTGGCTTGCAGGTTTACACTGGTTCATCGCTTAAGCCTCCTCTGCAACCATTTCAGGGAATAGCCCTTGAACCACAATTTTGGCCTGATAGCCCAAATAACCCAGGTTTTCCAAATGCCTTCTTACGATCAGGAGAAAAGTATAAACAAATTACTGAATACAGTTTTACAAATACTAATGGTTTCAACTGAGACGCTCGTATTTACGTCACCGAGTAATCCAACCACCACCAAGCACACGAGACCCAGTGCGTTCATAAAATACGCAAGCTTGACCCGGTGAAACACCTTCTTCCGGTGTAACTAACTCAACAGATGCTAAGTGATCATTAGCCGGTCTCAGAATTGCTTCGCGAGGTGGCCTAGTTGAACGAACCTTTACCGATACAAGCCATTCCTTTTTGTTATGAATTGGAGTATCGCCCAACCAGTTTACCTGTGCCAAAGGTACGTGAATAGTTTTCAAAAGAGCTTTGGGACCCACAATTACCTTCTTACCTTCAACGTCTAATTTGATCACATAAAGTGGTTCGTCTAAGCCACCTATACCTAAGCCCCGTCTTTGTCCGACTGTATAATTTATAACACCGTCGTGAGTTCCTATAAAATTTCCTTCGTGGTCTAAGATCTCTCCGGGATCCATTGCTTCAGGTCGAAGTTTTTCTATTACAGACGCGTAATTTCCGTTGGGCACGAAACAAATATCCTGGCTATCGGGTTTATCTGCTACATTGAGATTGAATTTTTTTGCAAGCAAACGGGTTTCTTTTTTTGAAGCAAGATTTCCCAACGGAAACCTTAAATATTCTAGTTGCTCGTTTGTAGTAGAGAATAAAAAATAACTTTGGTCCCTAGAATGGTCTGCAGCGCAATGTAACTCTGCCTTATTACTGCCTCGTATGCGTCGTATGTAATGACCAGTTGCCATGCAATCGGCGTTTAAATCTTTCGCAGTTTCTAAAAGATCCTTAAATTTTATACGTTCATTGCACCTTATACACGGTACTGGAGTTGCCCCAGCTAAATAACTGTCAGCGAATTCATCAATCACTTTTTCTTTAAAAATATTCTCGTAGTTCAGCACGTAGTGAGGAAAATTTAATCCTTCGGCAATGCGTCTCGCATCATAAATATCAATACCTGCACAACACGCTCCTTTTCTTGATAATGCTGCGCCATGATCGTATAGTTGCAGTGTTACACCGATAACGTCATAACCCTCTGATTTAAGCATAGCTGCTACAACGGAGCTATCAACGCCGCCAGACATTGCCACAACTACTCTTGTGTCGGCTTCGGGCTTAGCAAAACCTAGAGAGTTTAATTTCTGTAACGCCATTAAGTATCTGCTCCTACGACGGTTGAGTGCGTTCTCTAAGCAATATAGTTTAATTCAATGATTTAACAGGCACGAAATTTCAAAAATTAATTGGTATTCACGAATTTTTCGTCGGTAAACCATACTTTAAAATTAATCAGTCACAGTATTTTTAGTCGATATTTGAATAATCTCTCATTTGATACTTAATATATAAGCTAAATTTTTTTTGTTTATTCTAGCGACTCATTTGATTTGAAGTGTAAATTATATTAAAAAAAGGTTTAAAGGTGATCAGAAATAAAAATATTTTAGATCTCTCCGAGCAAGAAGCGGAAATTGAGCTAATTGAATTAGCTAACGAAATAACGGTTGCCGATAAAAATTATCATGAACTTGATGACCCAAAGATTTCAGACGCCGATTATGATCGTCTTAAAGTTCGAAATAGAGATATTGAACATCGTTTTCCGAGTCTGAAGCTTGCAAACAGCCCATCTGATAAAATCGGAACAACAGTATCTTCACCCTTTTCGAAGATAGTCCATGAAGTCAAAATGATGTCGCTTAGCAATGCATTCAGCACTGAAGATATAGTAAATTTCGATGAGAGGCTAAAAAGGTATCTAAATATGCCGAGTACTCAGAATTTAGAGTACACAGCAGAGCCTAAAATAGATGGTCTATCACTCTGTATTAGATACGAAGATGGACACTTAGTTTTAGCCTCCACGAGGGGCGATGGCTCTATTGGTGAAAATGTAACTGAAAACGCAAAGACGATAGCTGATATACCACATACAATTAAAAATGCTCCCGAACTTTTGGAGGTACGTGGAGAAGTCTATATAGGACACAAAGACTTTAAAAAGTTAAACGAGCGGCAAGCGACTGCTGGCGAAAAGGTTTTTGCTAACCCTCGAAACGCAGCGGCAGGCTCACTTAGGCAATTAGATCCAGTTATAACAAAAGATAGACCACTACGGTTCTTTGCTTATTCTTGGGGAGCAATTTCGGAGCAGTTAGCTGCCAGCCAATATTTAGCTATTAGAAAACTTGCAGAGTTTGGATTTTCCACAAATCCGCTTACTGAAAATTTTAAGAAAGTTGAAGGCTTATTTAAATACTATGAAAAAATAGAGAAGCAACGGGCCTCTTTGGATTATGATATTGATGGCATCGTCTATAAGGTAAATCATCT
>Ga0160422_10000839_pt1 | contig 18847 bp, 23 predicted proteins | sample Fk160mmetaG_FD_108192 | JGI IMG/M metagenome (GOLD analysis project Ga0160422, IMG submission 108192) | Marine microbial communities from the Central Pacific Ocean - Fk160115 60m metaG | ecosystem: Environmental > Aquatic > Marine > Oceanic > Photic zone | place: The Central Pacific Ocean... | reverse complement strand
TCTTTGTAACCATTGTTAGTCAGTGTTATTATTTTGAAATTAGACGGATTCTTTATTACGTTATTTGTCCAGAAGCATTGCCACGATAATAGTCGTCCGGGTCCTTTATTTTCAATAAAATCAACAAAATTGTTGTTCGATATCTTATCTTTAGTATTTGAATAAAAGTTTACGTGAGGTTTATTGTTAATATATCTAACATAATTGATGTATGATGATACGGTGCTTCCTTGATTTGCTATAAATATTTCGGAGTTATCACATATGTATTTTTCAACTAAAAATTGTACGACTTCGTTGCGTTTAAAAACGTTAATATTAAGTTTGTTAATCAAAGAGTCTGTGTATATTACATTGATATTGTTAGTTTTGAAAAAATTAAGAAAATCAGAATCTTTCCGATCGCACATAAGAATAACAGGGAGATCCAACGATTTAATAAGATTGAAATCAGTGTTGTTAAGGTATTCGTTAGTTCTTGAGTTTATGATAGATACGTCATGTTTTTTATCGCCAAATCTTAAGTGTATAGCCAAGTATTTTTCTGGTAATTCAATAAGATCAAATATATTTGAAATAGCTTCGTTAAGCTGTGTGAAGGAATACGCGATATTATTTATTAGAACATTATTAGTATGTGTAGTATAGAAATTATAAAATATTCTAGAGGCGTTGGATTGGTTAATGTATATGTATTCAAAGTTGTCGTAATCTTGAAAGTAAAGGTACTCTTTGTGTCTTCCGCATAAGTATTCATTTATCTTGTTTTCTTCGCTTCGTGTATCGAGTTCTTTATCCACGAATACAAGATTGGAAAATCTGTCTTTGTATCGTATATTTTTGGTTTTGGATGGATCTGCTATAATATCAATAATATTTTTGTCACTGTTTATTCCATATACAACCTGGATTCCGTTGGGAAGATACTTTAGATAGTCGTTAGAGAAGTAATCTAATAAATAACCGAAATCCCAGGAAGTACTTCCGCAATGACATAAAGGATTTTTAATTAAAAGAATAAGTTTTCTGTTAGATACATTAGCCATATAAACAGCGGTTTCCAATGAAAAAAGTTGATTACAAAAGCCTACGCCACTGAACATTTCATAAATTAAATATTTCATTTTATAAGAATATTTAATTTAAATTTAAATACTTTCTTTACAAATGTATTTATCGAAATAAGATTTGCTGACAATATATTTGTTATCATAGTTTTTGGTTATGAAGTCGCAATAATGTTTGTACATTTTAAGTTTATTTTTGGATGCATTTTTATCAAAAGCTAACATAGATAAATCAATGCCTGCAGTTTTATCCCATAGATTACAGAATATATTGTGAATATATTTGTTATCTTCTATAACAGCATCTTGATTATACCACAAATAGATTTCTTTGAAATCTTCTTCAGTTATGGAAACCGACAGATTTTTGGAAAGTGCCCAATCATTAAATATGAGGGTTAGTTCGCTTATCTCATAATTATGATCGTCATAATCTGAAACGCTTATGGTTTCCGACCAGAAATTTTTGAATTCAATCCAATTAGAGTGAAATTTATTCGTTATTTTACAGCAGGAGTCGTTTTCGACATCATATATATTTAATTCGGTTAATATAGATTTAATAAGAGTTATGCTTATGATATGTGGTAGGCTATATTTTTTTAGAAAATGTTTCCAAAGTAAATAAAAATCTTTAAAATTGATGCTTTCGTTCTCGGATGCAATAGTGAATTCAGATAGAAACAGTTTGACAATATCTTTTTGGTTGTTATTTTTTAACATTAAAACGTTTTTACTGAAGTTATTATGAGGACATGTGTTTAAAAATGCGTCGGAAGAACCGAATCTTTGAGAGTAATGACACGAAACAACAATAATATTTAGTATGTTGTTTTTAATGAAAGTTTCATCAAAATTAATATTATTAATGTCAATTATTCTACAATATTCATATTTGTGATCGGAATACTTAAATTTGAAACAGTCTGTTATTGTTCTATTAAAAACGATGTAAATCTGTTGAGATAGTAGTTGAATTAGATTTTTATAATTGCGATCTATTAAAAATATCATAGAATCTTTTTTGTTTAGAATACAATCCCCAATTACAGTTAAAAAATATTTAATGTGATTTTTATCGTTAATGATAGTATTATTAAAGTGATTAATTATTTTTTGTATGGTATTTGACTCTGGTATAGTAGTAATTAAGTTAGTTTCTTTAATCGTTTTGATTATGTTAGTTTTAATTTTAAATTTCCATTGTTGTAGTTTATCTTCGCTGTTGTTGATTGTATTTATAATTAAATGTTGTATGTCGTCTTCTTTGATTATAGTATAGTCGAAGTTATCATAGTAAACGAATACTTCTGTTTGTGGAATATAATAATATAAGTTCTCCGATAAAAACTTGTCAGTGAAAATGTTTTTATTTATTATTAATTCTTTTTTGAGTTTGTCTCTTTTACAGTATTGTTCTTCAATATTATTCATTAATAATGGTAGATTTTTAATATGTGTTTCTAGTTTATAACTCATGAAAACGTGCGATTTATACTTGTTTTCAAGATCATCAACTATTTTTTGCAGTTCAGACATAATAAATATATATATATGAATATCTATATTTATTTTTAATTTAATTAGAACTTGGTAAAGGTGCAAGACATAATTTAATATCACCAAGCGAGGCAACATTATATTTAACTACAAGCGGAAGGTCGTTTTCTAGAAACATCTCGATTTGATTGCAAAGATTAGTGCATTTAATAAAGTAACCTAGATTTTTAAGAGAGAATTCACCCTGTATAATGCTATTTGAATTTTGTAAAAACGACATACTCCCATCGGATTCCGCACGTCTTATTTCCGCAGAGGCAAATGGTCCTTTACATTTGAAAATAAGCTCGTTTGCAACCGATTTAATCTCTATCTTGTCAGAGATACACGAGAGATCTCTTATGATCTTTTGGAAATCGGATGAAGGCAGGTTAATAATGGAAGAAAAAGCTACATCAGGGACTTCTAATTCGTCTGTATCGGGTTCGATAAGTCTTAGTTTTTGAGTCTTACATTGTTTAATATCTCCGTTTTCAAACTTCAAACCAAGATAATTCACTACGCCTTCGTTATAGTCTTGTTCTTCTATATACATAATTAATGTGTCATCATTGTCTATGGAGTTAATTAGTTTGAATAAATGGAACATGTTGACACCTATTATAATTTTCTCATGTTTACATTCATAAAATTCAAAATTTTTTGCATCCAAAAAAAGGTGTGCTAAAATAGTATGGGATTTGTCCATATTTATAATTTTAATACCATCAGTTTGAAAACATATGTTTGTTTCAAGAAGAATGTCTTTAAGTGCTATCATTAATGTTCTAAATGGAGCAATTTGTACGGTTTTAATAGTTAAAACATTGTTGTTTACAAACGCAGACATATATGTAAGAAATTTATTATAATCTTTAAATTATAATAAATTAATATTTAATATTCGGGTGTATGTTTCTTAAATATGCAATTATGCGAATTTAAACCCTCTAAATCATTGATCATAGAATGATCTCTATATGTACAATCAGACATCCATATTTTTATAATACAGAAGTTCTTTTTGGGCGAAATGGTTAATCCTGTTATTGATGAAACGAATTGTTTATTACTAGATAAACATTCGCCAGTAATCGCGTAACAAAGAATATTCCAAATGCAAGTAACATTTTTATTAAAAATTTTATAAGAAAAACAACCACCGTTTCTGTTTACTGGATCCTCCCATATAGGTTTTGTATCATCACGCATAATAAATAGCATGCAGTTTTTAATCATTTTATCTGGGATAAGTTCATTCAACGCCTTTAAATGTTCAATAGTGTTAAAGGTATGTACTTTTTTATAACTACTCAGCGACCAGTCGGTATCATGAGGTAGATGTGCCCATAATGTCCAGTTAGAATTTAATGCATGTAAAACATTATTGTGGTTGTCCTCCATTGTTACGGAAGGTTCCATATCATATATAGAGATCAATTTTTATATAGTTTTAATTATAAATGAATTGTCTGTTAGTATAATGTATTGATTTTTGGTAATAGTGTGAATATTAATATTATTGTCTATAATACTTACACAATAATCATCATTACAAATAACATTATATTTATACTTAAGATACCAGTAAACAAACATTTTATCGAGTATTTTATTATTAATAACGCTAAATGGTAGAATATTAAAATCATACTCTTTCTCACCAACTTTAATTGCTACCGATAGTATATCATGTTTTGACCTAATTAGCTTATTAAAATCAGTTTTAATCCCATTAGGGAAGAGTATACGAATGTATAATACTACATTGTCGATTTTTGTTCTAACTATTGATAGTGAGTCTGTGAGTTTGTAATTGTTTATGTTTTTTTTAACTATTTTATTATTTTGGTGGTTATAGGTTATAAGGTATTTGCTGTTATAAGAGAACTTGTAATAAAGATACTTGCAAATATAAACGACGAGTTTTCTACTGTGATATAGAAAATATATGGTTTCTCTCAATAATGAATGGTATCTTAATCCCATATTAAAAATTAGATCAATAACTTTTAATATGTTTATTAATGTTTTGTATTATATGGATCAGAATGGGTATGGGAATGGAAATGTGACGCATCATCATGGAAATGGTTATGTGAATGCGTTAATCCGTCTACATTTATAACATAGGGTTTATCTGATGTTACTACCTTTGTTGGATCAGTTATTTCTGGATAATCATTTTTGACCGGAACGTCCGGAATTTGGCCCTTCTTGTAAACTTTTCCACTAGACGGATCTAGTCCAAATTCAACTAAGAGTATAGTAGTTAATAATGCTGTAAGTATGAAAGGTAAAAAAACAATGGTCCAAGATATAATACCTAAACCTTGATCACATAAAATATTTAATAATGCAGTGAATATTACGCTTACCCATAACTTGATAAACGCAGTATTATACATACCATTTAAGGTATCAATAACAATTTGGATAAAAGAGTATATTAAATATATTAATGCCGGTGGACATAAATTTTCGGTAAACATTATATATATATATATATTACATATATTTATCGTATAACTTTTTAATTATAAATGATAAATTAAAAATAACGAAAACAAAATGATAGTATTTATTAAAAAATAGTAAATTAAAACTTAATATTGTGACCAAAAACCATGCTACATTTGTTAAATTATTTTCACAAAACATATTAACAACTCCAAAGTGAAAAACACCCAATATAAATTGAGCTATAATCAAAACCATTATATATACACCAAAATTTAACGGGTTAATAGAATCTTTTCCATAACCTTTTTTTTCGGCTTGTTTTTTTTTTTTCGCAATGTATTTTTTATTAATTATAGAATGTATTAAAAGACTAATAAGAATGAATATTTGAATAAAAGTAATTCCAATAACAAATTTATTGGGATCGTGAGTGTCTCTTATAAATTCTTTAAATTCTGTAAATTGTTCCATATAATATTGTAGTAGAAATTAATAAAAAATAGGTTTCCCATTTTTGTAATTACCTACTTGTTCACCTACATCACCATCCAAATCTTGGCTAAATAGTTTTCCATCTCTTTCATTTGTTGTAAAATATATTTTATTATCTATTTCAATCTCAATAACTTCTTCCTCTTCCTCCTCTTCTTCCTCTTCCTCCTCTTCCTCCTCTTCCTCCTCTTCCTCCTCTTCCTCCTCTTCCTCCTCTTCCTCCTCTTCCTCCTCATCATCCTCGGCTTCCTTGGCTTCCTTGGCTTCCTCCTCATCCTCGGCTTCCTCTTCATCCTTGGCTTCCTCCTCATCCTTGGCTTCCTCCTCATCCTTGGCTTCCTCCTCATCCTCGGCTTCCTCCTCATCCTCGGCTTCCTCCTCATCCTCATCCTCATCCTCATCCTCAGCGTCCTCTGTTACCATAGATTTTTCTTCTTCACAATAAAACGACGATACAGCAACAGTTTTAGTATTATCATCAATTTCATTAATCTGTAGTGTTACATTATTAGAATTTTCTAGTTTTTTTTTTAGATCATTATTTTCTTTAATCAACTCTTTAATAATAGGGAGCTGTAGTAGCAGAGCCTCCGTTTCGTTATATTTAGATATATGATTATTAAGATGTTTATCTAATATTAAAGCTATTTCCGTTGCTAATAACTTGGTATCAATAGTATTGCATGGCGTACAGAGTCTATTCATTGAATATTATTAGTACAAACGTTTAAATAATATTCATATATTATGTATATGAACGCAAGGCAATTAGAAAATATAGAAATAGTGTGTAGGCAGACCGACTATGATTATGAAACGGCATTAAGAGAGCTTAATAATAACGACAATAATGTGGAAAAAGTAATAAAAAAATATCTAGAAACGGGCGTTAAGAAGGTGGATAATCCAGTTAAAAATAGAAGCGTAAATGAGATGATACACAGTGAAATAAGGGAGTATTTTAAATAATCTAACTTATAATTATATGTGTAATAATGTGGATTTATTAACCAAAGATATAGATAAAAAGATATTGAAAGAGATTAATTTAGTTCCAGAAAATTTCATAAAAAGAAACGGCTTACTTAAAAGTAAGTTAATTTCTGAATATGAAAGTACACTGAAGACGGGTTATAAGACTATGGTAAGTAAAAAAGTGGTTTATTATTATAGGTATGTGCGAGAGGACAATGAGAAATATGGTAAGTATTTTGCAATAGATGTATTAGGTAAAATACACACAATATTAGATTGTGAGAAATTGTCTAAAGGTAATGAATTTTGGCATTTGAGTGATATAGAGTTTTCAAGAGATGAAACTTTTCTGGTTTTTTCAGTAGACACAAAAGGGGATGGTTTATGTGATATTTACATAAAAGATTATTTTAAGGACAAACTGGTTAAATTGGAGAACAAGAATGAGGATAAAATTTCAGGAAATTTAGAAATAAGTTACAACTGTAAACATATTTATTATACTACTTGTGACAAAGATATAAGACGAAATAGGTTGTACTGTTATACAATATGTGATGGGAAGAATAAGTTGGTTTATCAAGAAAATACTAGACAGTATGGTTTATCAATAATGACTAGTTCAGAAAACAGCAAAACAATTATGATAGCACACGCATATTCGTCGAATGAGATATATGAAGTAGTTGATGATAAATTAATACAGTTATTTGAAAGAAAGGCGGAAGTTGAATATTCAGTAGATTATTATGTAGACAGTTGGTATGTTTTAAGAAAGAACAAAAATGGAACAACTGATTTATTAAAGTATGATGATGCGTGTTTTAAAGAGGAGGTTATCATAAAAAAACCCGATATAGAGATAGACGAATTTTATATAGCTAGTGGGCACATTTTTCTTTTTGTTATAGAAAAAGGGAACAATATAATGTACATACTATCTTTGGTGAATAATAAAATATTGAAAACCAAGTTTATTGATAATAGATATAGTATTAGTTTTCCTAAATTATCCAACATGAATTCATTAAACCCTATTGTAGTAATAGTATTCGAAAGTTTTATAATACCAGCAAGCTATTTAATAATTAATTTGTCTTGTCTAGAAGACGACTTATTAATTTTAGATAGAAAGTATTACAAAGCATTATATGATAAGATAGACTATGACGAAAATAAATATAAGGTTACTACATTGGATGTAAATGATAAAGGGTTAAGAATCACAATGATTTCAAACAAGGAGATAAAAGGTAAATGTAGAAAATGTTTGTTATATGGTTATGGGTCATATGGGATAAAGATCGAACCTTCGTTTTCAAAATATGTACCAAGCTTATTAGACCGTGGATATTATTACTGTATAGCTCATATAAGAGGTGGCGGAGAAAACGGTGTTAAATGGTATGAAGATGGAAAAATGTTAAAAAAGAAGAATACATTTAATGATTACATAGAGTGTGCGGATTATTTGGTGACGAATAATTATACGGATTCAAGTAAATTAGTTGGTATGGGTGCATCTGCTGGAGGGTTATTGATGGGAGCCGTAATAAATATGAGACCGGAATTATTTAATTTGGTTGTAATGGGTGTACCATTTGTTAATCTAATGAGTGAAATGTGTAACGATAAAAAGGCATTGACTACAGAAGAATATTTAGAATGGGGAAACCCAAATAATAAAAAGTATTTTGATTACATGGCGAGTTACTGTCCTTATCGAAATATAAATTTGAAAAACTACTATCCAAATATATATTTATATAGTAATATAAGCGACAGTTTGGTGGACTATAAGGTGCCATACAATTATTATTTGAAGATACGTGAAGCAGATGTATTTAAAAACAGATTGCGCAAAATATATCTAAACATTAAATTAAAGTATGGACACAAGGGTTCTTCCAATCATTTCGAAAGAAATGAAGAACAAAGTAATATTTACAGTATAATTCTGGGTATTAATTAATGTTGAAGTGTTCAGATAATGATTTACTCTTATTTGCAGTGCATTTTTTGAACAACTTGTAACTTCCAGTACTATTAGAATATGTAGACGGTAGATTTTTAATATTTTGTTCATCTATGTCTTCAAATAACTCAGGAAAGTTTCTTGTCATAGGTTTATCAATAATGGATATAAGCTGATTATTTTTGTTAATTTTTCTGTACTCTTCTATGGAAAGATTACCTAAGTACTTGTTTAGTAAGTAGTATGGCGATGGAGCAGGTTTGATATGATTAGTGTATTTATATATACTCGAATATATATGATTTAATAATTGGTACCGTTCAAATTTTTGTGAAGTATCTATATTTTGATTGAACAAGAATGCACAAGCACATTCAGGGGAACAGAAATTACCATATACATTGAATTTGTCGTTGTACTTGTTTTTTGGTATGAATACAGGGGGTCCATCGAAACAGGTGTTGCACCAAAAGCAGTCAGATATTTTATTGGGCGGTAAATTCGAGTGCAATGACGAAGCGAGAGACTTTAACTTGTTCCAAATCTCCTTGTCGTCAGTATTTTTAATAGGTTCACTTATGACACGTTCGCTAGGATTGTATTTGTCTTCCTGAGCATCGGCGTTAAAAGGGATAACTACATTACTGTATGATTGTATATAGTTAACATTATAGATATTTTTTATATCTGTCATGTTGCATCTTAGGTGCAATATAATATTTTGTTTTACAACTTCATTACTAGTTATTTTTTCTGTGGTAGTTATAATTTTACCGCCTTTAGGTTTTCGACCGCGTTTTTTGTGAACCACTTCAGGTTTATTGGGAGATTCTGTTACGGGTTCCGAATCCGTTCCCGTCACCGTTTCCGTCGCCATTCCCGTTGCTGTTCCCGTTGCTGTATTTTCATTGTCAACTTTTTTTTTTCGCCCAGGTTTTTTCTTCTCTTTTTCATTATTCATTATGGATATTTAATATATATTAATTTAAATAGTTTTAATAATAAATAACTTTAATATTAATAAATGAATGATATTCCTTGGGTAGAAAAATACAGACCTACCTTATTAGATGGTGTTATATTGAACGAGAACAATAAAAGAATTTTAGATAATATAGTTAAAAAAAGGCATTTTCCAAATTTATTGTTTTATGGTCCGCCTGGTACAGGTAAAACAACAACAATGGTTAATTTAATTAATTTGTATCAAGAAGATGTAGTTATGAAGAAAGGATTGTGTATACATTTGAATGCGTCGGATGAAAGAGGAATAGACACTATTAGACACCAGATAAGTTTATTTGTTAACAGTAGTGGTCTTTTCAGTAATGGTATGAAATTTATAATATTGGATGAAGTAGATTATATGACCAAAAGCGCACAATTAGGGTTAAAGTATTTGATAGAAAACAGTAACGATAATGTAAGATTCTGTTTGATATGTAATTATATAAGTAAAATAGATAGGTCTTTACAGAATAGTTTTATTAGATTGAAATTTAACTCGCTGCCTAAGGATAGCATAGTTACGTTATTGAAAGAGATAACCGTAAAAGAGAAGTTGAATTTAAGTAACGACAAACTTTTTGTTATACAATCATACTTTAATTCGGATATACGCAGTATGATTAATTATATTCAAACAAATAAGAATGATGTAAATATAGTAGATAGTAGTGTATTAGATAAATTAGTCGTAAAAAACATGAGTCATAAATCTTTGGTCGAAAAGATTAACAAGATTTGTGTAGATTATAATGTAGACAGATATAGTTTGATAAAAGACTATATCAAATATAATATAATAAACAAAAAGTATATTATAAATACGGATATTTTGTTGTCATTAGAAAGTATAATCAGAAATTTTGACACAGTTAACAACAGTAATTTCAATTACATATTGTTCAAATTGTTAGAATTAGAGAACGTGTAGCAGTTAATTCTTTGAATTAATTTCTTTTCCCACTGGTTATTATCGTCAGGTGTACTAGGATAGTCAGGAATACTGTCGTTTATGTAGGTATATATATAACTACCATCTAGGTGATTTTTTGCTTTAATATCATGTTTTGGGATGTTAATAGGTTGAGTAGAACTCATTATAATATTATGATGATATAATAAAATAATTGAAATAGAATAATTTAAAGACATGGGATAGTAAATAGTATATGTTATCGAATGGCTTAGAGAGTATTGACAATGAATGGGAGATGTTTATGGAGAATGGCTTTTGTGAAGAAGCGGTAGAAAAAAAAAGAGTTATAAAACAAATCCCTAAATGTAGTGGTCTCTATGTTTCAACAAAAACCAAAATAGTATATTTGGACAAATCTATAGATTTGAATGACTTGTTTTGGAAGTTGGAAATAATACCATATTCTCTATACAAAGATGGTATAATTAAAAAGCAGATGAAGATAAACAGTAAATGTATTCAAGAAGTTGAAGACATAGAGAAGAGATTGGAAAAATATGATTATTCGAAAAGTTTTGTAATAAATTCAATAAGTAATCCCTCTGGTAGGGTAAAATTCAAGGATATAAGAAAAATAAGTGTAGGATTATGTAAAAAAGATTTTATAAATCAAAGAAAAGCAGAAAAGGGTGCTTTTTACAATTGTTTTGTCATAATATTGAGGGTTAAGGTCGAAGATGTATATAACGAATATCATGTGAAGGTTTTTAATACTGGAAAATTAGAACTTCCGGGTATTAAGCAGGACGACGAATTAGAAATACTATTGAACAAATTATTGGAGATATTGAATATGTATTTAAAAAATAAAGTAAGTTTAACAGATAAAACCGATACTGTATTAATAAACTCAAATTTTGAATGTGGGTATTTTCTTGATAGAGATAAGTTATTTAAAATACTGAAAAGTAAATATAATATTCAATCAGTTTATGATCCTTGTTCATATCCAGGTATTCAATGTAAGTTATTCTTTGATAACTTAGATAATATTTCACATGAAAGTGTAAATAGTGAAGATAATAGCGAAGAATCTGGTGGCAAGGTATCTTTTATGATATTTAGAACAGGTAGTGTTCTAATTGTAGGAAAGTGTAATATGGTTATTTTGAATAAAATGTACGACAACATTAAATCGATTTTAGAAAACGAATATGAAGAGATCTATGAAATGGAGAAAGAAGTTTCTAGTAAGCAAATAACAAAAAAGAAAATTAAACATAAGATTATGTTTAAAGCTTAAATAGCTTCTTAATTATTTTGTTATTTGGTAGTAAATTAATATTTTCAATATCGATTGTGTTTATTGTTTTAATTTCGTATTTTTTAATATATTTGATTATAAGTTTGAACAATTGTATAGATTTGTCAATAGAATTTATTTTTGTCAACATAATATCATTACATACAGTTATAGAATCTATGTGTATTATAAGATCGTCGAAATTATTTTTGAAAATATTTTTAACAATATTTTTGTTAATCAACTCTACGTTGATACTTTTATTAGTAATTATGGTATTGGATAAAATATTATTGTAAAACATAATTATTTTGTCTAAGGTAAGTATATTTTTTTGTTCAATATCTGATATACTTGTGCAATTGGTTTTTACGTTATATAATATTTTCTTATAAATGAATACTGTAGCATCTTTAATATTCAAATTAAGTAGTTTATTGTTGTCATCTTTGATTTGCTCAACGAATTCATAATAGTACAAAAATGCTTTTTTTGTATGATAATAAGTAGCGTCAATATTTTTAGTATAGAGTAACAACATGTTGAATACGTGATATATGTTTTCTATTCCCTTTATTAGGATGTATTTATAGTAGGTTGACATTTCCATTTTTTTTGAGCAGTATATAAATTCTTCTATTATTGCGGTGTATTTAAAGAAGGCAATTTCGATATCGCAATTGAATGTTTTATTATAATTACATTCATCGTCTAAATCAAAATTATTCATATACATTATCTATGATAATTTTTCTAATGGTATTTAAACTAAGGTACAACGAGAAACATATGAATAGCGAACTTGTTGCAAGTAACATTTTAGGAATAATATACCATTTATACACATGTTGAAGTTCTTTTTTTTCATAGTTTTTAAGTACCGCCAAATGATCGTTGAGTAAAAATTTAGAAATTAAGAATGCTTTGGTTGTAAAGGCAAGTGAAATAGCCGTAAACATCAATTGTTTAACTCTTGATCGTTCGGCCCCCTTTCTATAGTATCTAGATGCACCAAGAAGAGCGAGAGATACCGAAAGATACAGACCTACATTTCTAATCGTTGTATGAAAATGCATTTGTAACTTCCCTAAATCAGAGCCGTAAAACTTTTTATCCATTATATAATATATATAAATTAAAATTTAAAGAGTAATAAAAAAGTATTTGTATAATGGCTGCTCAAGTAGAAACTAGTTATAGAACCCCAGACGTTACTACTCTTCAGCACGTATGTAAACTTTCTATTGTAAACGATAAACCTATTATGATGGATTATTGGGTTAATTCGGTTGAGAAAAAAATAATCATAGGTGTTAGAGAGGGAGGTGAAAAACTCTTAGTTAAAAATGAGGAGGAATACACCAGTCCTATTGGAAAAGTTTATAAAGTTAAAGAGGATTTCATTATAGAAACGGAGAATTCGTACTATCTTGTAGATTCGACGATTGACACAAAGAAAATATCGTAATATATATATGGAAAATTCACATATAAATATTGCACCAGTAAATATTGCATTAGAAGATGGTATAATAGACGACAAAGCGTCCATTAAAACTGGATTTAAAATGTTAATGAGCCATGCAAGAACGAAAAGAACGAGCCTTGGTATAGACAGAGACGAGACGGATTTGAAAAAAAAGTGGGAAAATTTGAATCGTTTGATATTTGCATACAAAGAAGCACATATAGAATGTCGCGAATTGAACAATTTTTTTGATAAACTATTGACCATAGTTGCATTAGTAACATCATTTATTACGACTTTTTTACTTGCTATAAAGGATGTACAGGAAGAACATAGTTCATACATATATTTTATAGAATGTGCAACAAGCGGTATAGCAACGTTTATGGTTGGATTGTCGAACACGTTTGATAATGCAGGTAAAAGAGAGAGTCATAATAACGTGGTCATCAAATTAAGAACTATAGGTTTATTAACACAAAATATGTCAGAGATCGAGGAAAATAGAAACGATATTACAAAATATCACGAATGTTATGGTAAGTTTGTTGAAGCCTTGGGAACAGTCAATATTTATCAAGAAGTAAGAAAAAAACATGGTTTAGATAAGAATTTGTTAGGAATTAATTAAGTTAAAAATAAAGATTTTATATATTAACAAATAATAATGTCTAATAAAGCAGTAGAGTTTATCATAACAGAATACAAAGATCATAATTTAGTGCATTTCAAAATGGTTAGAGAAGATATCAAAAGACAGGATGTAAAAGATTTTTTGGATGAATTTTTAAAAATGATCACAAAATTTAAAGCAGATGGTGTAAAATATTATGGTTTATGGCAAATGAATTTGACAACGGTGTTACCACCTACGTACATTAAAATTATTACCGATTTTATGCCACAAATTAGAGAAGTGGGCGCAGAAGTAAATTTGGGATCTGCAATTGTTTTTAAAAGTGGAACAATAAGAAGTTTATTAAATAATTACATAGTTAAATATAAAATGGATCCTAACTGGATTAAATTTATAAAAACACCAGATCAAGGTATAGAGTTTTTAAAGGAAATAGGCATGAAAGATGTTACGCGAAGTACTAGTATTTCTATTTAATATTAAAATTATTTAAATATAGATGTTTAAATAATTTAATGTCGAATAAAGTTCATATTTTAACTTATGCAACACATTCAGGTGGATTATATGAACAATTAATAGATAACGATTATGATATAAATGTTTTTACATTAGGATACGGAGTTAAATGGAATGGTTTAAGAGATAAACCTAGGGCAGTTTTAAACTATTTGACATATGTTCCTGATGATGACATAATTATATTTTTAGATGGATTTGATACTCTTATTAAAAAACCTTTAGACGTAACCTTGAGAAGATTCAAAGAGTTTTGTAAAGATAATAAAACAAAGGTTTTGCTTTCAAAAGAGCAGTGCTATAACGATCAAAACAACGTGTTTTTCAAATATTTTTTTAAATATTTTCAGTACAAAGTTTACAGTTACAAAAATAACGTTATAGTAAATTCGGGTTTATATATGGGATATGCTAAGAACATAAAGATGTTATTGTATGCTCATAAATATAATGATAATCCAAATGTGGATCAGATACTTATGAATAAAGTGTATCCCAGTTATGATTTCGTACAAGTAGATATGTACAACCGTATATTCTTCAATTGTCCAGTTTATATGAACTCACATACAGATGCTTGTTTTATTCAATATCCTGGAGAATTTAATTTCCAAAGAATAAAACGAGCGGTTTTAGCCGATTATAATCACTGTTTCAGATTTGAAATTAATTTTTTGAAACTGTTGTTTTTATTTTATTTATACTGTAAGTTATGCTAATTTACGGCTGCCGGGAATCGAACCCGAGGCGCTTGCTTGGAAGGCAAGCATGTTACCACTACACCACAACCGTATTTACGACACGAGCAGGACTCGAACCTGCGCGGGAATATCCCAATGGATTTCAAGTCCATCGCTTTAACCACTCAGCCACCGTGTCTTCAGAGTTTTGAAATAAATATATTTATATTTTCCTAAATAATAGTATATAGATGCTTGGAACTGGATTAATGCAACTTACTTTTTATATATCTATTGTAGTTCAAATAATAACAGGACTTGTCACATTCGGCGGTATTTTTTATAAACTACCCAAACAAGATAAAGTACTGAAAGATATTTTGGCATTAGAAACAATAGTACAAGTAATAGAGGGCATATTCTATGTTTACATTATTATGTCGTTAAGATACATTAGAAACTATGTGATAACAAGAAGACGATACTTAGATTGGGTAATAACAACTCCAATGATGTTACTTTCAACAATAATTTATATGGAATATGAAAACAAAAAATTAGAGGGTAAAACTGTAGACACCAAAAATTTTATTAGAAATAATAGGAAAAATATAACGAATATGTTCCTTTTCAATATGTTAATGTTGGTCTCAGGATTTTTAGGAGAAACAGGTATTATGCTTAAATCGCTAACTATACCTATTGGCTTTGTATTCTTATTTTTATCGTTCAATATAATTTATAAAAACTATGTAGGAAGCGCTGATATTAATAAAAGGATATTTATGCTTCTAACTATAATATGGTCGATGTATGGTATAGCAGCAATGTTCCCAACCATATTAAAGAATATTTCATACAATGCTTTAGATATAATTTCTAAAAACTTTTACGGGTTATACTTATTTTCAAAAGTGAGAGATATAGCTACACGAGTTACTTAATAGATTAAATATATTTTTAAGTTAAAATTTTATTTAATTCACTTATTTGTTTCTGTGATAATGTTTTGGGAAATGCTATATTGAAGGATACGATTAGGTTTCCTACATGATTGTCTCTAATAAATCCGTAACCCGGTATAGTTTTTGTAAAATCAGATGATATTATATTCCCAGCATTGTTTGAGAACTTTAAAACTTTGCCCGATATGTGTTTCATCTCAAAGTCGCAACCACACAGTGCGTCTCTTAGTGTGATGGCGTGTGTATATTCTATATCAATACCGCTTCTTTTGTATATACTGTTGTTTTCAACAAGAATAATTACTTTTATATCACCCTGTGTATCATCTACTATATTTCCTTTTTTTTCTATTGATATAAACTCGTTATCGTCTATACCCTGTGGAATAGTAACATATATAGTTTCTGTTTCAGCAGTTTTATTATTTTTTCTTTCTATAAGCAAGGGAAGAATACAACCTGTATATGCCTGCTCAATTGTTATACGCATTGTTTTTGAAATGATGTTAGGTTTCTTTGAAGCATTATCTCTTTTTTTGGGTAAAAAATTGCTGAAATTTGAATCCTCCGTTCTAAATATTATATTAATCAAATCTTCATTGTTGAAGTTTTTAAATGGAAAAGACGTCTCAAGGTCATAGGCTCTCCTTTTTTCAACGTTACTCAATACTTCATATGCACTAGTAATGTTTTTGAATTTTTCATTATCACCAGTGTCTCTATCAGGATGATAAATAAGTGATAATTTTCTAAAAGCTTTTTTGATGTCGTCAGGTGTAGCTTTACTGTCTATACCTAAAATATCATAATAATTTATATTGTCTTCAAATTGCATTTATAATAATCAGAAGATAAACTTAAATAAAAATTAACGAATAATTAATATGGATACACCTTTTTTGATAAAATATAGGCCATGTAATTTAAATGATGTTAAAACCGATATAAGTGTTAAGAATTTGTTATTTGATCTCATAAAAATAGACAATATATCGATAATATTAATAGGAGAAAGTGGAACAGGTAAGACCTCGTTAATAAATTGTATTATAAACGAATACTACAAAAACGAGACTAAAGCAATTAAGAACGATAACATACTGTTTGTTAATAGTATTAAAGAACAAGGTATTCAGCATTATAAAAACGAAATTAATGTTTTTTGTCAAACTAAATGTACAATAGTTGGTAAAAAGAAAACTATTATTATAGATGATTTAGACAATATAAATGAGCAAAACCAACAAGTTTTTAGAAATTGTTTAGATAGATATCAATCTAATATTAATTTTATTTTTGCTTGCATAAATTCTCAAAAAATATTGAACAGCATACTGTCAAGAATATTATCTATAAAAATAAAAAAACCGTCTATATCTGATCAGATAGAGTTCACAAAAAGTATAGTTAGTAAAGAAAATATAGATTTGAATGATATGATGATTAAAAAATTAGTAGATTTAAATGATAATTCATTGCAAAACATTCTTAATTCTTTGGAGAAATTATACTTATTGGATAAAAAATGCTCAAACAACCTTTTGGAGAATATTTCCACTTTTATAGAAAATACAACATTGGATAAGCTTACTAATCTGATAATAAACGAACATGAGTTAGAAAAAGGCATAGAATTGGTATTAGATGTATATAATCAAGGCTACTCGGTTATAGACATATTAGATGCATATTTTAACTATATTAAAACATGCGATATAGTATCGGAAGACATTAAATACAATGTGGCAAAATTAATATGTAAATATGTAACAATAATTAATACCGTTCACGATACAGAATTAGAATTGTGTTTTTTTGTAAACGAATTAGTAAAATTGGGATATATATATGAAAACAAATAATCAAACAATTAGAGGCGGCGAATCTTTAAACATTTTGATTAACCTTTTAACAGATAATAGTGTTATGGAAAACAATAAATATATAGTAAACAACGCTTTATATAGAAAGATATTATTAACTAATCGATTTGATAATTTTATCGCCGATTTAAAACCATATTATCATAAGTCGAAACTAAACTATTTGGATGAATGCAATACATATAACAAGTTTTTAACAATAGTTAGACACATTTGTTCATACAATAACGTAGAGTGTGTAAAAGAAGTGGTTTATGAGAAGTCAAAATATAAACCAGTTTATTATATTAGTATGAATTCAGTAGATATTTAGTGAAAACCGTGTTGCTTGTTAAAAGTTCCTGTTCGCTCAGGTAAGTGAACCAAGCGAATTTGTGTCTTGTTTTTAGTTCTTCGTTAGGTATGTATATACCCAATGTTTCTTGTTTAAAATTTGGAATAGTAGTACCTACAATATCTTCTAGTATTAACGGTCTTCCATCAGTTTTTTTTGTGCCGATCATCGTGGCTTCTAACATAGACATTTTATTATTAGTAACCTGTTTATGGCACCACCGATCTAAATTATTAGTAAATTTACTATTGTTTGTAAGATCATAGTTATATTTCTTTATAAATTCTATGAATTCTTCTATAGTTTTATTTTCTTTAATGGCTCCCATGAAAGACGAATCGGGTGAAAAAGATTTTCCGTATGAATTATTCGAAATATTTTCAACAATAAAACAACCGTGTTCAGCAGTGCATTTGTTGTAAATTTCTATTAAGTTTCTAAAACATAAGAACGAATAGGGTACGAGAAACCCGCCGTATTTGTATAAAATTTCCATAACATAGAGCTTTCGTAAATTGTCTTTTAATGGTTTTGCAAAGTTTTTACAATGCGTTTTGTGGTCAGGAAGTAAATGTTCGAAAGAGTTATCGTCTATTATTGCTATATCAAAGTCATGCTGACACTTG
>Ga0160422_10000838_pt1 | contig 18873 bp, 21 predicted proteins | sample Fk160mmetaG_FD_108192 | JGI IMG/M metagenome (GOLD analysis project Ga0160422, IMG submission 108192) | Marine microbial communities from the Central Pacific Ocean - Fk160115 60m metaG | ecosystem: Environmental > Aquatic > Marine > Oceanic > Photic zone | place: The Central Pacific Ocean... | reverse complement strand
TTGACTAACTGGGGCACTAAGTGGGATGCCTACGAAGTAGAGATTGACGACAGCGAAATGCACTATGGGTTCGAGGTCTCATTCGACACAGCATGGAGTCCACCAGAGGAAATTTGCTACGCAATTAAAGACCAGTTCGACGACCTCTGCGTCTCATGGTTCTTTGATGAACCAGGAATGGAGGTAGCAGGATACCTCTAAATGTATAAAATGTACTAGCGTTAATTCGCTAGTACCTCTATAATATAAACATACACAGTTAAACAAATGTCCAATTCAACTAACGAAGCATTACTAGAACAACTCTACGACGAAGCATGGGTAGACTATGCGGTAGAGCACAATCTAACTCAAGACCAACTAACAGCAATCGACCAAGACAGCGAGTTAGGATACCTACCTGAGATAGAGGCAGAAGCAAGACGCAGATTCGAGGAGTTGTGCCAATAATGGATATCTACGAATACAAACTCACAGCAGACGAAGACTGCGTACTGCTAGACATGATCCAATTTTTCGAGGATGTGGGTCTGCCTGATCAAATAGACGCTAAGGGGTTCGAGTCCCTCTCTAACAAGTTCTACGCTAACACCAAATGAAATACTACGTAAGCGACATTGAATTTGATTTTAATCAAGAGTTACCTGACTATTACAGCGTAACCCTTGATGATCAAGAGAGCATTATTAATGATAACCTCGGAGTATGGGACGCGAGCGACCCAGACGATCTAATAGAGGAAATCACAGCAAATGCAGGTTGGTGTGTTAAGAGTCTATCATGGGAACACCAACTCAGCTGACTTAGTGGACAGTATACAAAGTGTCCATTATTATCCCACAGCATACACATCTCCGTTATAATAAGGACATGAACAAAACAACCCCACTAATTCCAATCTACGACGGACGAGTCCTCGTAAATCAGAACTCTCTTAAAGACCCAGTTCTAATGTCAGTCCTAGCAGACATGGCAGAGAGAGACTTCAAAGCATTAGAAGCACCTGTAGGCAGGTGGTACATCTCAGACAAACACTAAGGAGGTTTTATTCATGGCAACACGTTCACGCATTGGTTATGTACTCAAAGATGACAGCATTGTATCGGTTTATCACCATTGGGATGGTTATCCCAGTTGGTTGGGTGTTACTCTCAACAAACACTATAACACCGACGATAGTGTGAGAGAATTAATAGATGGCGGGGACATGAGTTCTTGCTATTCTGATTCTGAATATGACAAAGAAAAGGAAGCGTACGTAGAGTGCGACCCTAGACCAGTTTACTATTCAGAGAGGGGCGAGGATGTTCCCCCTAGACATTCGCAAACCTTAAGCGAGTTAGCAGAGATCGACTGCGGGGAGGAATACGTGTACTTGTGGTTTATGGGTACATGGAATTGCTACAGCATCGACAGATCCAGAGACGACGACTGGAACATTACCTCAACATCTCTACACCCTCACATTATACCAAATGATTATCCAGAAATGGTCTCTCCTAGTGGAGTGGAGTGACAGTATAATTACTGGCACACTACAATCACTACTCCCGCTGTTCAGCGGTTATAATAATACTATACAAGCAAAGGAGCAAACGCAAATGACTACATGGGCAATCCAACCTTCACATTACGGAAACGAAGTCAAGATATGGGCAGACGTATTCCACAATGACCACTTCGCAGAAGCAAAGAGACAAGCGAAGAGACAGGCAGAATTGCTTGGCGAACCAGTTACAATCTGGAAAGTCGGTTCTATTTCTGAGTTCAAGTGGATGGAGGTTAAGTAATGACTAAAAAGAACTGGACACGCACGGTAGAAATGAACGAAGCAGAGGAAACCGCTTTGGTCACTATGGCGAGATTCTTTGTTGATAACGGTTGGATAGATGACGACAACCAAGAAGCGTTCGACACGCTAGTCGAGAAGATTTGTGATCCTGCTCCGTGGGATTACACTTGGACAGACTAACCCCCCCTTCACATAACCCCCCCTTTATTATGGCACTAGATTATCAAGCATTACTAGATAGTGATGAGTTTACAAGACAGCATTTTCAAATCATCATCGACAGAGAGGATGACGATTTGTTACAATCCCCAGATATAACCCCCCCTTCTACACACTAGGGGTTATAATAATACTATACACAGTTAACACACTTTTATTATGAGTTCTTTTTTCAATTACGTTGATCCTTCAGAGTATGACATCACAGAGGAGGATATGCTACGCTGTTGCTATGATGAGGTAGTAGCAGAGTTCACAGACACAGGTGATATCGCTATGTGTGGTGAGAAGTTCTTACAGGATGCCGCCAGATTTAAACTAGCAGATTTCAAGGACTGGATGCGACCCCTATTCTATGACAGATAGGGTCTATTGGCATTAGTTGGGCAAGGGTAGGCGACCCCAGACGCGATAACATCAACTAAAGGAAACATGCCTTTTATGTGTGGAGACCTCCAACTATGTAAGACCAATTAGACCTCTCGACAGAGACAGTCTCCCGCCCTTCGGGGCGGGTACCCCTATTATAAAAGAGTCCCATCGCTCTAACCTACAAAAGTGGGTACGTGCGTTTTAAAAATATTTAAAAATTTTTTCTCAGGTAAAAACCCCCATGGCAGTTTATAAAGATTATGAGATAAGGATTAACCTCAACGAACTGGTTGAGCATATGATACCTGTCTGTGATGTTCTACATCCAGATCATTGTTTGACCGAAGCACAGGTCGACCAGATCGCCCACGGATTGAGGGAAGACATAGATCTCTCTAGTGTCTATAAACAGGCAGAGGCAGAGATCAAGAGATACTGTGAGAAATTCGGAGTGTCCATGCCCACCAATTATAAACCATCATATCATCAGTAACATGACATTATTCTCAGCATGCCCCCCTGTGTATACTCTACCAGGTACTTGGCAGAAGTTTGATCCAATGACTTGTAAAGCTTACATCATACCCATAGGTCACTTACAGGGAGGAGCAGCATTCTTGGTATTCATCGGAGTTGTACTCTTGACAGCTATAGGGTATGGACTGTATAATACCTTTGGTAGAGGTGGTAAGGATCTCAAAGACCAGATCAAAGAGCATGCCAGAATGCATGATCTTGGAATTGCTCACGGTCATAGGGATGGAGAGACTTTCATATCTACTAGAGAAATAGATAACCCAAGACACAACCATGAATAACATCGGATTAGAAATAGTATTCTGGACTGTACTAGGAGTCTATCTTCTAGCAAAACTAGGTGTGTTTAAGAAATGAACCTAGACTTATTAACTGATGAAGAATTTGAGGAACTACTGAATGCGATTGACGCAAAAGATGATCGAAGAAATCCAGATAGCAATGGAGCACACGAAGAAAGATGGCACCGTGAACTGGAAAGATGGAGACGAGATAGAGATCTCCGTAGCAGGGACGTTCGCAGCAGATAGGTTTATTACCATACATAATAGAAGTAAGAAACCTTGGGAACCTTCTATCAATAGTAGTCACCATCCTGACCACGTACCATTTGATGCTGAAGAGTACTACAAGAAATGGCCTCAGTTAAAAAAGAATGAATGAAGTAACAGTTGGATTGTATTTGGTCTGTTTCGCAGCAACCTGTGGAGCAGCCATTGCTTTTATGTGGACTACTATGACTGCCACTTTAAGAGAACTTGACAAACCAATTAAAAGAACGTATGATATACATCCAGAGATGGAAGATGTTAAGGACGGAGAAGAACTCTTAGTCTTTAGAACTTTCACATTAGAGGAGGACACTGAAGAAGAATGAGAAAACTGTGGCGAGTCTGGGCAAAAGCACTTGGAGACAAGTCTGGTAACTCAGATCGAGAAGCAGACTTCGTTGCTATTATCAGAACTTTAATCTTTATTCAACTTGTTATCACGAATTGCTTCATCGTAGCAGGAAATATACGTCATTGGAACGATGCGAAGCAGTTATCAGACCCAGTAACCTTAAGCAATCCTAAAGAAATTATGAATATATGTTGATTTCCACATTTTATGTGTTATAATTAGATCAGAACAACACATCTCCACCCAATGAAGTACAATCTTTACGACGAAAAACAGGTTCATCAAGGAAAATTTGATTCTGTAGTGTCTCTCAGGACATTTTTGACTGATCGTAAGTATGAAGAAGACTGTGATAAGGACATTTCATGTACTTTTGACTATATTAAACTTATAAATTGGAGTTTTGACATCGAAGAATGACTCAACAAGAGATTTCTGACTGTCTCTATGCCCTCAAATCACAAATTGAGGCACTTGAGACCCGCCTTAACAGCATGGAGCTTCTAATGAAGCGACCAAATAAGGAAAATTATGAAAAATTAGTAGACGTAGTGCTCGAACATGACGAAAAACTTAATCGAATCTAAGATTTATCACATTTATTGGGAAGATAGATGTATTATGAGGGCATTACCAGAGGATGAGTTCCAAGATACTTGGGGAAAACTCATGTAGGTGTACAATACTGAGTTAAATTACGTCGAAATTACGATTGACGAAGACGATAACCACACAATTAGCGACGTTTCGTACTGAAACCCCCAAAAACCGCGTTGCTTCGCAACGTATAGAATAAATATTAATGAAAAGTAGGGCGAAAATCCTATGGAAGCAGAATTTTTAAGTCTCGAAGGAGAATTTACGATCAGAAATGGTCAAAAACTAGAAAATTATACGAGGATAGCAGATATTCCCGAAAAATTTGACCATCTGATCAAGTTTTTACCGAAATACCCCGAATCACCCCATACTATAGAAGAGCATGCGAGGATGAATCGGTTTACAGACCACCTATATAAGTTGCAAGAGAGAGAATTACACTAAAATGCCCGCTGTTACTCGTAAAGGGGACGCTGATGTGCCACACTGTTCTGGTATGACCAGATTAGGGTGCTCACCTAACGTCTTTGCTAACGGTATTGCTATTTCTCGTCAGGGAGATAACAATACAGGACACCTATTACCTGGTGGTAGTACATGTCCTGGTCATTCAGCACCAATAGCTACAGGAAGTACAACCGTATTTGTAAATGGCAAAGGATGTGGTAGAGTAGGTGATGCTACATGCACAGCAGTAGCAGAAGGATCAAGTAACGTATTCGCAAATTAATTATGGCAGCAACATGGAATACTGGGAACAGTATTGAATCGAAACCAAAGAAAACATCACAGGGTCGTGGACAACATACGAAGTATAGTGCCACTGCTCGAAACAAGGCAAGGAAAAAGTATCGTGGCCAAGGCAAATAGAATTGTAGATGGAAAAAGAAACGCAAACGTGCCCGTAGATATGTCAGATGACTTCTACGACCATGGAAATGAGTACTGTCGATATCTAATAACAGATCCACGTAGTGATAGACAAGGAAAGAAACGAAAACCCTTTGAAAACGTGTCTAAATAAACATTGAGGCAATATAACTTGTTGAATGACCAATTCGGGTGCTCTACCCAGTCGGGCGTTTAAGGATTTTGACTTATCATTTAGACGAAATCCAATAACCAAAGACGTTAATACTTTAAAGAACGAGATCGCTATCAAAGAAGCTGTAAAGAACATAGTTCGATACAACTTTTATGAGAAACCATTCTTGCCGAACTATGGTGGCAACATAACAGGAGCACTATTTGAGAATTTCGTAGGGGGCGACTCTGCGTCAATAGAAGATCAGATAAAAAACATCATCAACCTATATGAACCACGTGTGGTGTGCTATAGAGTGGATGCTACTTTTACTGAAAGAGATAATGACCTACAAGTTGAGATATATTACCTGATCACAGGTCTACCTAACGTGATAGACAACTTAGAAGTTATACTGAAGAGGTAATGGCACTAACTCAAGTCAACTCGTTAGAATTTAACGAGATAAAGTCACAACTAAAGGCATATCTAAAAGGACAGTCCGAATTTAGCGACTATGACTTTGAGGGATCCTCTCTGTCAACCTTATTAGACGTACTTGCCTATAATACTTACTACTCAGCAGTGAACGCTAACCTAGCGATCAATGAGAACTACCTTGACACTGCTATCCTAAGAGAAAATGTAGTAAAGTTAGCTAAACTGATAGGATATACCCCAAGGAGTGCTAGAAGTGCCCGTGCGACCTTTACAGTGGTCGTACAGACGATATATGGAACGGGTGCCAATGGTAGAGGATACCCAGAATCAGTACAAATCAACAAAGGAGTGTTTGTATCGTTTGTTGGAGACGGTGGGAAGAACTTTATCTTCTCCATACCCAAAGATTTGATCGTATCTGTTAATACACTTGATGGTAAAGCTACATTCACTGGTGTATTAGCATATGAAGGAATATTCATCACTGATACTTTTGTAAAAACAGATTCAGAGAGACAAAGATTCATATTAGGCAACTTGAATGCCGATACTTCGTCTATGACTGTTGAAGTTACTCGTGGAACTATCACTGATGCATATTTGGAAGCAACAGACATAACAGCAGTAAACAATATTAGTAAAATCTTCTTCTTAGAGGAAGCAGAGAGCAAAAAACCAGAATTGATCTTCGGTGACGGTGTACTAGGTGAAGCATTGGTCAATGGTGACGTAATAGAAGTCACTTACCCCACTTCCATAGGTGCTGAGCCTAACGGACTGTCTGGTTTCTCTTTTGCGGGCACTGTAAAGGACTCTAGGAACGCCCCAATCACTTCTGGCATTACTTTGACACTAGATACACCTCCTGATGGTGGTGCTAGTCCAGAAACGATTGATAGTATCAAGTATTCTGCCCCTAAGTTCTATTCTAGCTTCGGTAGAGCAGTAACGACTAAGGATTACGAGGCAATCATTCCTCAGATCTATCCTAACGTCCAATCTATCGTTGCTTTTGGTGGTGAGGAAGCAGATCCACCAGAATACGGTAAAGTGATCGTTGTTATCAAACCTAAAAACGCAGATCGTCTTTCCATATCGGAAAAAGACGCAGTAGCGAAAAAAATCCGTTCTTATTCTGTAGGAGCAGTGGAACCAAAGATCATGGATCCGTCAGTTCTCTACATTGACCTCGTTTCTTTTGTTTATTTCAACCCAAACAACAGTAGAAGAGATCAGGACGAGATTAAGCAGATTATCTACCGTACACTAGAGACTTTGAATGCCTCCGCTGAGTTTAACAAGTTTGGTGGCAAGTTCAAGTACTCTAAAGTTCAAAAAATCATTGATGATGCGGAACCATCAATCACATCCAACATTACTAAGGTGAAGATGCGTAAGAATGTTCCAATTTCACTAAATCAAAGATTTAACTACAAGATTTGCTTTGGAAACAGAATCAACGCACAACTAGACACACCAACTTTGGAAACTAACGGTTTCAAACGTGCGGATGGTGGAAACCAAGTGTTTTACCTTAATGATGATGGATTAGGAACGATCCGTCTTTACTATGTGAACTCAGATGGTTCAAAACAGTTTATTGGTGGTAACTGGGGAACTATTGACTATACAGCAGGAGAGATTACCATTAATGACTTGGTAATTACTGAAGTTGTCGGTTCTCGTGATAATATTATTCAATTTGCTGTAGTTCCCGAAAGTAATGATCTAGTTTCTCTCAGAGAGACCTATCTGACACTAGGTATAGATAACCTAGTAGTAAATGTAATTGATGATGAGATTTCCAGTGGATCTAATACCTCTGGAACAGGTGTTGTACCAGAATCAAGCTATAGTTAGTAATGCCCGCTGAACAGTCGTCGTGGAAAGTTGCGTCGTGGGTCACACCTCAAACTGAGGTAACAGTTGACCCGATTGATGCTTCGGTATCCCCAGAATCCAGAACTAAAGTCTCGAACAGACTAGAGGAACAGATGCCTCAGTTTGTACGAGAGGATTATCCTGACTTTATACAATTTGTCAAGTATTACTATCAAGCACTGGAGTTAAAGGGCAACCCAGTTGACATAATACAGAACATAGATGAATATTATAACATAGACCGTCTTAATGACCTCGTAGAGTCGACTACAGCGTCCTCTGGGATAGAATCTGATGCTACAGTCATAGACGTAACTAATACTAGAGATTTTCCAAAGGAAGGTCTCATAATGATAGACGAAGAGATCATATACTACAAAGAAAAGACACAAACCCAATTTAGGGACTGTGTAAGAGGTTTTCATGCTACTACCAAGATCGGTACACTAGCAGAGTACACCTTTACCGAGTCAGTAGCTGCTTATCACAACTTCCAGTCAACAGTAGTCAACCTCAACAACCTTTTACCTCTATTCTTACTACAGAGGTTCAGAGATCAGTTTGCTGAGTCCTTCCCAAGTAAGTTTGCTCCTGAGATACAACAATCAACAGTTACGAAGCGTCTTAAGGACTTCTATGCTGCCAAGGGTACATCAAGGTCATTCAAATACTTGATGAGAGTGTTATTTGGCGTAGAGTCAATAATTGAGTATCCCAAAGACAGAATCTTTAAGCCTAGTGACGCATTCTACACCGTAAGGGAGATTATTCGTGCTACAGCGATAACTGGTAACCCTGTAGAACTTACAGGTGAGGTATTGTTTCAAGAGAACGATCCAAACGACCCAAATGTCAATTCCGCACGTATATACGTAAAATCCGTAGTTGAGGTGTTTACCGAAGACGGAAAAATCTACGAATTGGATGTTGACACGGAAAATGGAGCTGGAACTTTCACAACTCCGTATAAGACTTTACTATCCGAAGATCTAACCTCCAATTTGTCGGATAATGTCATAACTGTTGACTCTACTATCGGATGGCCTGAATTATACGGCTCCATTCGTATAGATGATGAAATTATCAATTACACTGACAAGACTGTAACGCAATTCCTAGGATGTACCCGTGCGAGACAAAATACAGTATCCGCACCGCATATATCTGGTTCTGAGGTAACTTCCTCATATGAGATCTTCGGAAACAGCAATAGAGACGGATCTAAGATTAGTTTAAAGGTATTTGGCGGTACAAGAGGAATAACAATCGCAGAAGGCGGTAAATACTATCTTCAAGACTCAAAAGTCACCACACCATCAGAACCAGGCTTTGATGCGTTAGATCCTATCTGGAATAGCTTCGTATACAACGTCAAGAAGTTATTAAACGGTACATCGCTAGTTTTAGACGTTCCGTTGAATGATGGTAGCGTTGTAGCGAATATTACGACTGAACAAGAGCATGGACTAAAGCGTGAAGATAAAATTGTCATATTGAACGCACCAGAGGACGTATATAACTCATCATTCACTGTAAGAGGTGTAAGCAGCAATAATACGTTCAGTATCCTGATTCCTACAACTCCTATCCGTGGAGTAGACGTAGGATTCCTAGTTACACGAGAATTTGCTAAATGTACGTCTGTAGATACATCTATACGTCTAGGATTGGAAGATACGCCATCTGACGTACAGAATGTCTATAGATCTGCTGAACACGCCCTCGTAGCGTCACCAGGTGTGCCTGGTCACGAAATAGGAGAGTTTCACAGTGATGACCTAGATCCTGGCAACCAGAGATATCTAAAACGCATACCATTAGAAACAATCACCAAATCCGTCAAAACTCCGACTCCTGTGGGTCAAGTTGCGATTGGTGTGAATGGTGTACCGTTTTTCTCATATAAGTCTAACGATACAAAGTTATTTGGTGGTGTAAAGTCAATTACCGTTATAAACTCAGGAGATGGTTATGATATCACTAATCCACCGATTGTAGAGTTTGAACCCATCCATAAAAGAGGAACAGCGTTTTTCCTCAACCAAAGAATTAGAAATAGTCTAGGATACAGATATAGAAACTTAGGAAGCGGTAAAACCGCAGAATTGGGCACAGAACCTACACATACAAATACTACACCTGTACAAGATGGACAATGCTTGTGGGAGTATGAGGGAATCTCTGCTGAGGCAACTGTAAGTGTATCTGGTTCACTATTTGCGGTAAACGTAGATAATGGTGGTTCTGGTTATACATCAGCTCCTACAGTGGGTATTGTGGGCGGTAATCCTGATGTTGAGGCATCTGCTACTGCTACAATCACATCTGGAGTCGTAACTGCTATATCAGTCTCTGCTTCTGGTGAAGGGTATGATTCTGTACCTACAGTGGTCATAACTGGTGGTGGAGGTAGTGGTGCGTCTGCTACAGCAGTTGTTCGTGGTGGATTGACTGAAGAAGGCATCACAGTCACCAATGCGGGTTCAAACTACAATGAGAGACCAAGTATCACTCTAGTATCTGGATCTGGTGCTGTTGCTTATCCATCTATCGTAAATGGTAAGATCGTATCTATTATCTTGACATTTGGTGGTAGTAACTACTATGGTGCTCCTGATGTCGTTATTAATGGTGATGGAGTCGGTGCGGTTGCGTTTGCGACTGTAAATTCGGGCACACAGCAAGTTACGAACATTACTGTCACTAATGGCGGTATTGGTTACACATCTGGTATCACAACTGTTGATATTGTCTATCCTGGCTCAGGTGCGACATTCCAAGTCGAATTACCCGTCTTAACGAAGAACTTAGCTGCTAGTGCGGATGAGATTGGAGATCCACTCTTTATATCTCCAAAACAAGCAGATCCTAACAATGGTATCTCTATGAAGGGTGCCAACTTCGGTATCTACGGTGGAGAGTATGGATATCTCTATAATCCCAAAAAATTGCGTTTCTTACTTGGTGATAACGTAAATGACTCAACATACGCAGAATTAAACCCAACAAGACATTCACCGATCATAGGATGGTCATTTGATGGACATCCCATCTACGGACCTTATGGATTTACAGATAGAGAGAATAAGAACCCATATAACGAAATAAAGCAAATGATCAGCTCCTATCGCATCAGACAGGAGAGAGATGTGCTAGTTGGTAATGATTTGGCACAGATCGACAAGATGGGAACATATATCGAAGATTATGAATATGTTGAAGGATTAGGCGACTTAGATCAGTATAATGGTAGATTCTGTGTTACACCCGAATATCCTTTAGGTGTATACGCATATTTCACTTCATTAGACGGATCAACAGGTAATCCTAAGTTTCCTTACTTTATAGGTCCTAATTTCTATTCTGAAGCGAATGATATCAACTGGAAGGGAAATGGACTCCAAAGAAACTTTACAGAAGACGCAGTTCGTTATAAACGACCATATGTCGCTACAGACACAGCATTAGTAAGAAGAAAGGATAAAGGTAACCCGATCGAGTATATCCTCGCTATGGAGGACTCAACCACTCCTATTGTTCTAGAGAACGATGAATCCTTCATAGGATTCGTAGATGTCGGTATTAGTTACTTTGACTACTTCCCAAGCATCAGAGGTGGTTCAGTTGACTCATTATTCGTTGCTGCGACAAATAGGTACTTCTCAAGTGGATTAAATCAATTCTTAATTGAAGGTGCAGGATTTAACTATAAAGTTAACGATAGACTCGTATTTGACGAAACAGGAACTGGAGGAAGCGGTATATCTGCTAGAGTGTCTAAAATCTCTGGATCGGATACAAATGCCTTACAGTTTAGTGTAAACTCGACTACAGACATAATTACTGGATCTATCACTACAGGATCTGCTCATTACATTAAACAAGGCGATACTGTTGATATTGCTATTGGAGACAATGAATACACTCGTGAGATAGATGTAAAGATAATAAACGACAAATACCACTTTAAGTATTTTGATTTGACTAATTTTACTATTAGTTCAACTGGTAGAATACTACAAGCGAATATAACCATAACTGGCGGTACAGGACTTTCAGATGGTTCATACAACGGTATACCTCTAATTGGTGGTACAGGTTCACAGGCAGCTGCTAATATCACTGTGAGTGGTAATACAGTCACAGCAGTCTCCATAACCAATGAAGGAAAGAATTATACAGATGGTGATGTCCTTACTGCTAATGTTGCCAATATTGGTGGTGCGGGTCAAGGATTCTCTATAGACATCGGTAATGTCAAGAAGACAGGTGGTTTGGTACAAAACCTTTGGTCATTCATAGCTGGTAGTGGTGGTACAGCTGGTACATATACTAAAGTTCCTCTAATCAATAGTTCTGCTCCATCTGGTGAGGGTGCTGAGTTTACTATTGTTGTTAATGAAAGTGGTGAGGTATCATCTGTAACATTGACTAAGGAAGGTAGTGGATATTATAACAATGAACAATTAAGTCCAGTTGCGATTGGTGATATCGGTAATGTCAGTGGTTTTATCCTAACACCTAACTCAATTAACCAAGAGTTTACTGGCAGAGGCACTGCTGCTCATCAGTTGAGTATAGGAGATGAGGTAGTCATAACAGGAAGCAACCCATCAGACTATGATGGTACACATACTATTACAGGTATTAGTACAGGTAGAAGATTCCAATTCAAGAAAGCAGTGGGTATTATTACAGACACTGCTATTCCTACAGCAACTGAGGTATATGTCAAAGAAGCTAAATTAGATCTTATTAATGGTCATCTATACAAGTTCAATACATCAGATTCATCTAACGCTAACAGAAGACTAGAATTTACATTTGATAAAGAAAATACAAACGTATTCACCTATAAGAATATCGTAGGTCAGGAAAACGATCCAGTTACAGGTCAACAGGTCTCTATGACCATATCCTTGGTTGATGTACCTGGCACACTGTTTTACTTTGATATCAATGGCAACGTATCAGGTAGCTACCTTAGTGTAATCAATGATCCATTCTTAGGAGCAAATACAGTATCGGCAACTCCTACTGTCACTACGATTGAGTTCATTCTAGCAAGAGAACCAGAGAACAATTATACTTCAGCTAATAAGATATCATATAGTACCAATTCCATCTTCCCTTCTGGTGGTATTGCTTCCATAAACATCGGTGACCCAGGCAGAAACTATTCAACCTTACCTCAGTTTGTTGGTATAGAGAGATCAGGTGGTGGTGCTCAAGCAGTTGCTACTATCTCAGGTAAATTGGAAAGCGTAGCTATTATTGATGCGGGTACAGGATATAACGGTGCTAACCCTCCATCTGTTGTCTGCTCTATGCCTGACTTTGTTGATTTGACACTAGATGAGATATTCGGTGACTTTAATACAGGTGACGTTATCACTTCTAAGGAAACACAGGATGGATCAACTGCTAGAGGTAAAGTAATCAACTGGGATCCTAATACATCAACACTAAGAGTACAACCTCTACGTAATAACTTAACAGGTGCTGCTAACCGTGGTTTCATTATGTTTACCACTGGGGCATCTGCTACAAACAAGATCTTCGCAGGATCAAACCAAGCAAAGATAGCAGATATATCAGGTGAGCAAGCAAACGTTGCTGCGATCGTTCCATCCTCAGGTCCTGAGATAGGAACTATAAGTAATATAGCTATAAATGGAGATGGAGGTAGTAATTACCGTACTGCTCCAGATATCTTTATTGACGATCCTTTCTTTGGTGGTGTAGCAACCCTCAGTATTAATAGTCAGAACACATCTGCTAACTTTACAGCAGGAACCTACACAGTATCACAGGAATCTGTAGCTCCTACAGGTGGTGATCTTGTATCAATAAGAGTTATCATTGATGCGGCTACACAAGACGTGTCAAGTGCTATTGTACTAGATGGAGGAGCAAACTACTCTATAGGTGATCTCATAACGGTTCGTGGTGAGGACATTACAGGTGGTACTTCTGCGGATGACTTTGTTCTTAAGGTAGAATCTTTAGACTTCGTTCGTAAGGCAATCACATCTACAACTATTGATGCTTCTATTGACTCAGTGATAGTGTCAAACTCTGGATCAGGTTTCTTGTCTGCTCCCGAAGTTCAAATCTCTGGTGGTACAGGTATAGGAGCTGTTCTACGTGCTGAGATCATAGATGAGACAGTAAGTACAATCATCATTGAAAACGCAGGAACTAGATTCCAGAATCCTCCTATAATCACAGTTAAACAGGGCACTGGTACAGGTGCTTCGATATTACTCAAGTCTAGTGACCTTGGTAAGATCATCAGTCTTGGTGGAGATAACATTACTTACAATTATAGTCATGATAGAACACTCAAACCAAGCGTTAATACAAACTATAATTTACAGCTCACAAGAACTCAAATCGTTGACTTCTTCACTGTTACAAACGGTGGGTACTCCTTCGTCACCAAACCAACAATCGAACTTGTTGGTGGAGGTGGAAGCGGTGCAGTTATGGATGCTATTATTGATAACGAAGTTATCCAAGCAATTACAATAGCAAATCCTGGTAAAGGATTTAGTTCAACTCCTGCTGTACAAGCAAGGATCACACACTCCTTCGTTCCACTACAATCTAATAGCACACTCAACTTCCCATACGATACCAAGATACCCATCGGTACAGAGGTACAGTTGATAGAGGTTGATGGTACATTACCAGCTCCATTAGTAGCAAATACAACTTACTTTGCTATAGAACCAACACTTGCCAATGGTCTTGCTAGTAACCAACTTAAATTAGCAGCAACATTATCTGATGCTCTGGATGGAACAGCGATTACAATCACATCACCACCATCTATCGGTAGTAATGGAACAGCGACATTCAACCTAACAACTACAGACTTAGGTGATCAGATCACTGTAACCATGACTCCTGCGTCATTCTTTATTGGAGAGAAACTATATCAAGGTTCATCAACAGATTCATTCTCTGCTCTAGGTACAGTTAAGGCATGGGATCCTAAAGGTAGAGTCTTATCTGTAGAGGCAGAACTAGGAGAGTTTGCTCTTAATCAACCAGTATTCGGTTTACAGTCAAATGCGTTTGGTGAGATCCATGACTTTGACAGATCAATCGCTAACTTTACTGTATCACCTATAGCAACTGCTACTGCTGAGTTCAAACGTACAACTGGTATACTTGACCTTAACGATCAACGTCTATATGACAGTGACAGATATCAAGAGTTCTCATATGTTGTTAACTCACCGATCAACGTCAAGCAATGGAAGAATCAGTTTAAGAACTCTGCTCATCCAGCTGGATTTAAAGTATTAGGTACACAAGTTGTATCACAGTCAGCATTTAAGAGATATCAACGTAGATCATATTACAACCCATCTAACCCAGATCCTAACAGTTGGTGGGAGCAGAGATTTGGTGATGAGAATCTATCCTTCAATGGAACCACATTCTTTGTACCTAAACCATCCGCTTCAAATACAGGTAAACTATCAAGAATAGAAAACTTTGTACTTGGTAAACCTGATTACACTGCTACAGTTCCTACAAACATACAAGTTGTAGGTAAACAGTTATTAGACGTTAGAAAGATCCTAACTGCTGTTGTTGATAAGTTAGATCCTATTAATACTAGGACTATTACTTTTGACGGTACAGATTCTAATACTGTAGATGTATCAAATGAGCAGATTACATTTACAAATCATGGTTTGATTACTGGTCAATCAGTAACTTACAATGTACAAGGTGATCGTTATCAAGATGCTCGTAATTTGATCCTTGGTAACTTAGATTATATTATTGACACTACGATTACATGGTTAGAGCAGAGCTACCCCAACTTGACAGATGGCACAAAACCAGACTACAATGCTGATAAATGTGCTAGAGACTTACGTCTTGTAGTCATTGCTTGGTGTAACGATTTACGCTATGGAGGCAACAAGTTCTCTGTAGATGCTGCTGAATCATATATTCAAGGTGGTACTATAGTGTATATCGACGGAGAAACAGTCGAGACTATCGCTGCTATCCAATATGCTAGAGACCTTGCCATACAAGCAATTCAAAATTTACTTCCATACACAGATGTCACCATTACACAGGATTCTGGGGGATGTGCTGACGTTCAATCGGCCATCGCTGTTCTTGCTCAGATTGTATGGGATGCTATTGACAATCCTGGTAACGTGCCTACTGCTAACGTTGGCAACTATCCTAATATCAGGCTGGGTACCACTCTAACTGGTTTACCAGTAGGGAGATACTATGTCACTCGTATAGATGACGATACCTTCACTCTGTCAGAAACATCGGGTGGATCAGCAGTAGATATAACTGGATTATCTACAGACTCCCAACATCAACTCACAGTAGAGTTTGATGATGAGAACACAAAGTTCCAATTAAGAACTAGAGGTACAGCAACAGTACCTACAAATAAAAATCAGTTGATGGTCACTATCAACGGTATCGTACAAAACCCTGAGTCATATACTCTCAGTGGTAGTACACTAACATTCTTAGAAGCACCGATAAGAAACTCAACAGTTATTATCATGTACTTCAAGAGATCTGATATATCAACAAACTTCCAGTTGGATCAGTTTGGAGATGTGATCACCGCACTGAATACAACAGACGGTGTGTATCAAGGTACAGGCTATACTGCGGGTACATACAACAACGTTCCGTTTATTAACAAATTATCAGACGGATCGGGGGCAACTGGTAACATAATTGTAACAAATGTCCTTGATAGTGCTACTTTCACCACCGATAACAAATATGCTGATGCTAGAACTCTCATTGACAACAACGCAGGAATCATAGCAGACATTGCTGTGGGACTGATGAATAAGTATGGCACACCTACAGATAACAAAGTAGCAGACGCATCTAACCTTATCTTGATGAATAAGGACTTCATTGCTAGAGAGGCAGTGGATAGAATGCATCTTGACATTCCATACACCATATCAAGTAAGAGACACTTTGATGCTTACAACTTGATCATGGCAAACAAAGACTTTATTGTCTGGGAAGCATACTACCTATTCAAGACTATTGACTATCCTGGTTATACACATGCTCAAGGATATACAGAACAAGATTGTAGAGATGACTTGATGGATATCTTGGAAGCACTTGCTTTCAACTTACTATTTGGTGCTAACAATAAAGTATATGATGCTGCTTACTATTACACATCAGCATATAGTTCTGGTAGTGTAATACAAGGTGAAGAACAACAGACAATCGCTGCTGTCAATCAAATGAAGGGATTGATAGACAAGGTTATCTTAAATGATATCGTATCAGTCGCAGGAGATCATGGTTATGAACAATACTTTGAAGATGTTACTTACGTATACGACGGGTGTGCTAGTGCTAAGTCCACTATATCTACGCTTGTTGATATTGTTGTGGTTGCTATCAATACTGACTTGATGGTACACGTCACTAGGACAGAACCAACTCTATTTGTAGAACCAACAGGAAGTGACGAAGATTGTGTAGATGATGTAAGAGATATATTAGAAGCAGTTGCTATCAACGCTAAGTTTGGTGGTAATAGCGAAGTCTATGATGGTGCCAAGTATTATGTTGATGGTGCCCATGTAGCAGGTGAAGAGATTCATACCATATATGCCTTCAGAGAGGCTAACAAGATAGCACAACAGGTGTTATCTAACGATGCAGTGACTGTAGTTGGTGATCATGGTTTGACACAGAAGTATGATGGTGGTATCACACGATCTTCTAATAAGTGTGCTAGTGCTAGAGCAACAGTTGACACTCTAATGAATATTGTAGAGGTAGCAGTAGATACAAACACAATGAGTGCCTTTACAAGGACTGCTCCTACTGGATTTAACTCACCTGGTCTAGGTGATGGACAATGTAAGTCTGATACAAGAGATGTATTGAACGCAGTTGCTACTAACGTGGCATTTGGTGGTAACAATACTCTATATGACACACTCAACATGTACTTCGTAGGTAATCATGTACAGGGTGAAGAGTCAGAGACACTATATGTGTTTGAAGAAGCACGTCAGATGGTATTGAAAGCAATACAACAAGAATCATTTGAGACATACCCACATCTTAACCTTACAAGTAAGTCACAGTATAAAGATCCTACAATCACAGCATATGAGAGCACTGATGCTTCTACATTCAATGTAACTAACGCTGTATACACTGCTACATCTGGTCAGGTAGAGTTGACAATCGGATCTCACAGTTTATCAGTAGGAACAAGAGTCAAACTTGATGATATGTCATTGACATTCAAGTGTGCTATGGATGGCAGTGTTACACATCACAAATATCCTAGATCTACTGACTGGGCATACCAGAAATCACTTCCTATCGTTGCTAAGACAGGAACCACAATCACATTATATGTTGGAGAGTCTCCTACTGTAAATTATCAGATCACAGGTGCTACATATGAACCTACAACTGGTATCATGGACATGGAAGTCTATAATACACAGTTCAATGTATCAGCTGCTACCTATAATGCTAATACAGGTTCTATGACAGTGAACATTGGTTCACACAGCATGGAGATAGGTGAAGAGATTATGTTTAGACCTGAGTCATTGGGATTCAAATGCTCAATGGACGGTAATAATGCTACTAAGATGTATCCTAGATTCGGAAAGGATCCATTCTATGATAAGGCACTTAAGATAACTGCTAAGACCACTGATACAATCACAGTCAACGTAGGACCTAGTCCTTTAGTCAATCATACTGTTACTGGTTCAAACTATGACCCAGTTACAGGTCTTACTGAGTTAACTATCGGTAATCACATCCTCAAGGTTGGTGATGCTATCACAATTACAGATAACTCTCTTGTATATCAGTGTGCTCTTGATCTATACACAACTGACCACTCATATCCAAGACCTAGCGACCCTGCTAGTGGAGCTGCTCTAACAATTACTGCTGTTACAGACACATCTATAACTATTCAGTCATTAAGTTCTACACCATCCACTAATACATCTACTCATAGATGGAAACCAGGTTACGTTGCTACCGATGCTGTACAAAGTGGTGGTGGACATACTCATACCTTCCA
>Ga0160422_10000837_pt1 | contig 18876 bp, 16 predicted proteins | sample Fk160mmetaG_FD_108192 | JGI IMG/M metagenome (GOLD analysis project Ga0160422, IMG submission 108192) | Marine microbial communities from the Central Pacific Ocean - Fk160115 60m metaG | ecosystem: Environmental > Aquatic > Marine > Oceanic > Photic zone | place: The Central Pacific Ocean... | reverse complement strand
GATCAGAAAGTTTCGCGAGTCGTTGATCAGCAGGTCGCCATTGCCGTCAAATGCCACTGCATTGGGAAAGTTTAGGTCGGTATCCGTCGCGGATTGGTTTTGGTGGTTGTAGCCTTGGTCACCCGTTCCGGCGATCGTGCAAATGATGGCCTCACCGTCACAGCGGGCCGTTTCTTCTTTTGCCTCTACACACCCAACTGAAAACAGGCACATCCCAACTATGACTCGATTCATGGTCAACCTCCGAGGACCCATCGTAACCGGGATCGGTAAAAATAAACCCCGATCTGGGGATCGGGGGTGACTTTTTAGGCGGCGGTGTCTACCTTAGAGACAGTGTCCCATGTCCGAGCAAAGCCACCGCACATCGTCGCATCAGAGCCCGTCCACCGAAGTGAGTCAGTCGGTGCCGACCGTCGGTGGTGCATCCAACGCCCGAGTCGCTGAGTCGACCCGAACGGCGGAGGGCACCGCCGCGGGACTCGCAAACTACCAAGCCTCACTGGGGCAATGGCTGGGAACCGAGCTGTACGGCACCGTCGCAAAACACCTGACGCTCGACGCGATGGCGGGACATGCCAACTCTGCGCTCAAGAGGGCACTCACCGCTGCGGTCGGATCACTCGACTTGGCGAACAACCCGGAGGCGTTGGAGAACTTCAAGACAGCCCTCGAACAAGAGTTCGGTACCGTGGCTGCCGACTGGGTCAAAGAGAACGGTGCTGGTTTTTGTGCCGACCTCGCCGACTGGGTGGACGCCAACCCCGAACTCATCGTCACCGCAGCCCTCCTCGCGGCAGCAGGCGCCTACTTGGCCAATGCGCCGATTCCAGAATTGAGTCATGCCTTCAAGATGGGCGAATACAAAGCAGAGTTGGCCGCTAAGCTGGGCACGTTGCGCGACATCTCTCTCGAACAGGTATCGCTCCAGCTGAGCCATGCCACAGCTCCCTTGGTTGCCTCCGTCAAAGTGACGCCCGGTGGCGACGCTGTGAAGACGGAAGTGGGTGCATCACTGGGGAGTGCCGAGCGCAAGATCTACACATCAGGGGAGTTCGAGGGCGAGGACCTCAATGTTCTAAAGGTCGGCGGGGTGTTTACGGCTGGAAACACGGCTGTTTCCGGAGAGTACAATGCCTCCAAGGAAAGTCAGCAATCCAGCATCAACATCGAGACCCAAGACGGTAAGATCACGCGGACCAACAACATTTCCTACGACTCCAGCACCGATGTGCTGACGGTAAAAAAGATTCTGCGTGAGATTGATGGAAGCAACTCAACCACCATTGAGCGCATCAACTCCTCCGATGGCAGCTCCTCGGACTCGATCTCCTTGGCGCGCGACTTGGGACCCGGACTATCCGGAACGCTCTCACTGACCGAAGCAGCCAAGCGGATGGGGGTCGGGACTTCCTACGACCTGACCACCGAACAGAAAGCATCGATCGGCTTGAACTACGACAGCACCGATCTCGATACAGCCATGAATTTCAGCACCTCGTCGACGGGCAACCACAGCGCATCGGGAAGCATCGACTACAAGCCGCGTAAGGGCTGGGAGATGGGCGCTGACGCTGCGGTGACGTTTGGCCAGCAGGACACGCTCGAGGCCGGTGCGTACTTTGGATTCCGAAATCCCAATGAATTTCAGACCTACATGGCGAAGTATCGGTTCAAAGACGACACCTCCCAGACCCATGATCTCGACCTGACCATCGAGGAACGATTCGGACCGGTTTACACTCGCTTGCAGCAAAATGTAGCGGTCGGCCTCACGGGTACAAGCTGGTCCACAACGGCACAAGGCGCCTACTTCATCAACGACAATATTGCCCTCATCGGTGGCGCTCAGTACACAGGGAGCAACACCGGAGACCACTCGTTAGCACCGCAGATTGGCGCTCAAGTGTACGGCGTACCGCTGGTGGTGACCCACGACTTTGACTCCAACACCACGACCGTTGGGATCACATTCAAGTTCGGACGCTGACGCAGGCGCTATCCGCCGTCGGTCAAGTCCTCGTCTTGCTCCAGCTTCTTCTCATCGTTGCGGCTCGCTTGAAGTGCGGCGAGGTAATGCGTATCGACGTCGCCGGTAATGTAGCGACCCGAAAACACTGAGTCTTCGTACTCGGTGATCTCGGGGTTTCCATCTCGAGCCGAAGCGATGAGATCATCGAGTTCTTGGTAAATCAACCAATCTGCCCCGATGGCGTCCTGTATTTCCTCCACCGTCCGGCTGTGTGCAATCAACTCTGGAGCGGCAGGCATATCGATGCCGTACACATTCGGGTACCGGACCGGAGGAGCCGCCGATGCAAAGGACACCGTCTTGGCGCCTGCGTCACGGGCCATACGAATGATCTCGCTGCAGGTTGTTCCGCGCACGATTGAGTCGTCCACAAGCAGGACATGCTTGTCTTTGAATTCCAGTGAAATTGGATTCAACTTCTGCCGGACCGATTTCTTGCGAACCGCCTGTCCCGGCATGATGAAGGTCCGACCGATGTATCGGTTCTTGATGAATCCTTCGCGCAGCTTCACACCCAAGTGATACGCCACCTGAAGCGCTGCGGTTCGACTGGTATCGGGCACCGGGATCACAACATCAATGCCGTGCTCGGGGCGGTGACGAAGAATGTTTCTCGCCAAAGAATCGCCCATCCTCAGCCGGCTCTTGTACACCGATATGCCATCAACAATGGAGTCCGGCCGGGCCAAATACACAAACTCAAACAGACACGGGCTGTGCGGCCGGGGCTGGCCCAACACCTTCGAGTGGATCGATCGATTTCTCGAATCGAACAACACGGCTTCTCCCGGCTGAACATTGGCCTCGAATCGAAAGCCCGCCGACTGAAGGGCCACGGACTCCGAGGCAGCCATAAACTCACGTCCCGATTCCGTCTCACGAAACCCAAAACACAACGGACGAATTCCATACTCATCGCGAAATGCAATCAGCCCGAAACCCGGAATCATCGCTACCGCCGCATAGGCGCCCTTGCAGCGGCGATGAACCCCTTCAATGGCCTTGAATATGTGCTCTGAGCGCAATTCATCGATGGCTTGCTTTCCCAGTTCATGGGCGAACACATTGAGCAAGATCTCTGAATCGGACCGCGTGTTGAGGTGCCGGCGGTCCAGATCAAAGAGCTCCTTTTGAACCTCCTCGGCATTGGTCAAGTTGCCGTTGTGCCCAAGAGCGATGCCGTAGGGGGAGTTGACATAGAGGGGTTGGGCTTCGTGGGAGCTGGCTGTACCCGCGGTCGGGTAGCGCACATGCCCTATGCCAACCGTTCCGGTCAACTCGCGCATGTGCCGTGTTCGAAAGACATCCTTGACCAAGCCATTGCCTTTTCGGAGGAAGATGCGACTCCCCGCAGTGGTGGCGATACCGGCCGCGTCTTGACCGCGGTGCTGGAGAACGGTGAGCGCGTCGTAGATCCGTGTATTCACGGGTTCTGTGCCGGCGATTCCGACGATGCCGCACATATTCACACTCCCAGTGGCGAGAACATCGGTCGTACCTTGCCCGACCCTTTTTCACAAGCTTTCGGATCAAAGTTCGCAGATTATGCGTCGCCGATCATCGTTACAATGAACCTGGGCTCAGTTCGACTGCGTGGCGACCAGGTGGAGCAGGCCGTGACTGCCGTCCAAGACGGCGCGTGTCTCGGCTCCGCCATCGGCAAGGACGGTGTGTCTCGCCCAGGCCAATCCAACCGTCCGGACGATCCGGTAGCCCACTTCTCGATCGAGCGTGCTGCAGGTTCCGAGCGCAAAGGTCTCATGGCAGCCGCCGTCTATCTCCATCCACGTAAAGTCAATGGGCCCCATCGAGTCAAACTGCTCTTGTTGGCCTCGCTCGTCGTTGGTGGCCCCCATGAACAGCACTGGACCGTGAACCGACTGTTCTCCCGTCTCGCCAAACCACGAGCGACGCAGGGTGCCGGCCATCGGCATGCTTGCCACAACCCGCTCATCGCTGAGATCGGTACCAAACATCGCTTGCTCCGCTTCGGTGCAGGAGTCATCGTGGATTCCCGCTCCGGTCGCGCACATTTCAGCCACCTGCTCAAGGTCAAAGCCGGCCCCCAACGAAGCCCATGTGGTGTACGCGCCGAAACTGTGGCCGGAGAGCATGACACGCTCGGTATTGACCAGACCCGCGAGCGGATGCGTGCTTGGAAGCGTCTCGAGGGCATCGATCGCAGCCCGAATGTCGAGCGGTCGGTGAAAGTAGTGAGCTGACGGAAGGGGGTCTTGATGGTCGATCAGGGTGTTCTGCGTGTGGTTTGGCGCCACAGTGACCCAGCCATGCGAGGCAAGGTGGCGACTCATAAATGCGCTCGACTCCCCGATGGCCTGCGATCCATGCGAGAAGGCATGCACGGGGTGGCCATCGGCGTAAATCGGAGCAGCGGGGGTCGCGCCCTCGATGCTCTCATCGTCGACCCCGAAGGTGTAGCGGGCGGGCGGGCCCGAATCGGACACGGTGGGGTACCACACGTTCAGCCGGATGGTCCGCGGACCGAACGCTTCACCGGGACTGTACGTGACGGCCCAAGACTCAAATCCCGCAGCGTACGGTCCGGGCTCAGAAAGCGCCCACTCCAACGGATCGTCAGACCCCACGCCCGTGCCGTGGCTGCCTTTGGGGCCGGAGCCAGTGCACGCAAGCACAGCGAACGCAAAGAGAACACTCATGCGTCATCGGCATAGAAGAAGGCTGGCTTCGCCTCAAACTCGAACACCACTGAGATGCCTTGGCACTGGCCGTTCTCATCGGGCCAAAGGTCCGCGCGGTTCTGAACGAGGTCGATCACCAGATCGCCAATGTCAATGTCTTGACGCCCCGAAACAAAGTCAATGATCTCATTGATGTAGAGACCGCCCGCAATGTAGCCACTATGGTGGCCGTCAACGCCTTGGTTGAACCTCAGAGTCGAACTGTGGAGGGTAAAATCGAGCGCGATGTCAAAGATGTTGAAGGGCAGCTCCACTTGAAGCGGAGAGGCTATCAACGTTCCATTCTCGAGTCGCTGCGACTCCGTTCGACTGTGTGGCAGGTCCATGTTGCGATCGAAGGTCTGACCGGCCTCAATGATTCGGTCCGTTCCCACCGTGGGGTCGCCGAGACCCCGAAGGAGGTTCACATCCACGCACGCGTCGTCCTGCGCGTCATCGAGGTCCTCCATCTCCACCATAATCAACACCTCACCCCGGTTGATCAGGTCTTGAATGTAGACCTCGATGGCTGCACCCTCCGTCAATTCCAAGATGGGAATCATGGTCCCAAAGCTGTTGTCTACGCCCGTGTTTCCCTCTGGATCAGTGAAGTCGTCTACACCGCAGCCGAGGCTGCTCTGATCGAGGTCGGCCCCCCAACTCAGGTTGTTGTCCTCCACTCGCGCGAAGCGCATCTCCGTAATGATGGCGACCTGCGTCTTTTCGGGCTCATCGCAGGCACGATCAACGGCACCGTCGCTCGAATCATCTGCGTCATGGGGCGCACAGCCAAGCGCCAGCGTTGCGATGAGACTCACCAACAAGCCCATCCAATCAGATCTCAATTTCAGACAACCCATCGCTGACTTCTCCTCCATCAACTCCAAAGTTTGGCGCACTGATGCCCATGGCTCGTACCGCCGAGAGCATGACATGACTGGTGTTGTCGGCTGTGTACGAACGGTGGTGGATTCCTTGACGAATCGACCCACATGCGCCGCCCGCCAAGACAAGCGGCATCTCTTCAAACGAATGCGTCTGGCCACGGCTGGTTTCCGATGTGGCGAGCACGAGCATGTGATCGAGAAGCGTCTCATCCCCCTCCGGTACCAAGCTCAATTGTTCAATCAGGTAGGCGAGCTCGCCCATGATGAAGGTGGTCACCATGTTGACCTCCGGCTGCTCACCGGGTTCATCATGCGTGAGGCTGTGGTGACCCATGGTGGCCTCCGGGAACAGCTTGTTGTTGAGCGGATCGGAGAACCAGTGACTGAACACCCGCGTCTGATCGCAGGCTACTGCCATCACCAACAGGTCCGCCATTGCACGGTGAATGTCCCGAATCGGGTGTCGCCCGTCCACCTCAGGGAACGTCAGAGATGGCGCCTCTGGCCGCAAGCAGGACGCAAGGTTGGGGGGATCTTCCTGCAGGCGCGCCAAGCGAAGTTCAAGTTCTCGGACGCCCGTAAAGTGCTGATCGAGGCGCGCCTTGTCCGCTGCGCCAACCCGAGTATCGAGACGCTGAATGTCCCCCATGACTGCATCCAAGACACTGCGCCTCAGGGCGATCGATGGATCGACCACCCCCTCTTCCCCCGGCTCTCGAAACGAAGCCCCGAAGATTCGCTCGTAAAATGCATGGGGCGACAACTCAGGAGGATTCTTGTTGTTCGGTCCGTTGTATGAATTTCCGTCGGTTCCAGGCAGTACACCGGTCTCGAGTGATCGGTAGATGGTGTCGCCGCCGATGTAGCTGGCGATCAGTTGGTCAATGCTGGGCAAGGCAAAGGTTCCATCTTCCCGCCCGTCTTCATAGGACAACAAGTTGCATCCAGTGAGGATGCCGGCCGATCCCGAGGTGTGCGGAAAGATGTTGTCGGTGTGGAGACTCATGCCGCTCACGACCGTGATCAAGTCCTTCACTGCCGCAAGCGGCATCAGCTGCTCCGAGAGTGACCAATCGGCACCCTCTCCGGTTGGCGTCCACCGCTCCGGGAGGTTTCCATTTCCCCAAAAGAACAAGCCGAAGCGAAGCGGTAGACCGCCCCCGGCCGCATAGGCCGTTCCACTGCAGTTGAACATGGCCTCGAGTGGCGGAAGCCCGACACTGACGGCTGCTCCTCCGAGCATTCCACGCAAGACAGTTCGTCGACTGATGGTCTTCTTCACTCGACCTCCCCAGCCATTCTGAAGGCGTCGCTCATGATCATGTCGGTGAGTAAAAATTGGATGCGATGGTCCATATAGGTGAACCCCTCCGCCAGATAGTCCACCGCAGCCTCTTCGCCTTCGGTCACAGAGTGGCCCGATGCATAGCCAAGAGCGGTCCGTACCAAGCACGGACCCAATCGCTCATGAGAGGCAATTCGGTCAACAAGACCCCATGCATCGACAAACCCACTCCCGTCCAACTCACCGCTGGCGTCGATGACGGCCCCTTCCTCCATCGTTCGGAAGTGCCCCAGTCCATCAAACTGCTCAAAGCCCAAGCCAATCGGATCCATCATGGAGTGGCAAGACGAGCAGTACGGATCCTCCAAATGAACCGCAACGCGCTCGCGAAGGGTGGGCGCCGAAGCACTCGGCTCGGGAATCGAGGTGTCGACATCCGAGGGTGGAGGGGGAATGTACTGGCAAAGCAACACTTCCCGCACAAACCGCCCGCGCAAGGTCGCGGACGAATTGACCGGATGCGACTGGAGTGCAAGGAAGCTGACATGACCCAGCACACCCCTTCGACCCGCGGATGCGTCAAGAACCGCTTCCCCAAACCCCTCACGGGCTGGGGCGCGGACACTGTAGATGCTGGCCAGCTTTCGGTCGAGGAAGGTCCGTGTGGACGTGAACAAATCGCGGTAATCGCCATCGTCTTCGAGCACATTGTGCACCACATTCAACAGCGTTTCTTCTCGCGCCGAATGCCCCACCTCTGGACTCATGTGCGTGAATACAGTTGGGTCTTTGGTCAACTCGTCGAGTTCATACAAGCCCCATGTGTCCGTAAAGAAGGCACGGATTCCCTCCTCAAATCGCGGATCGCTCATCATTCTTTCGACCTGAAACATCAGCCCTGCATCGTCCAGCAGCTCGCCCGCTTCGGCCGCGTCGAGCAGCTCATCATCAGGAATGCTGTTCCACAAGAGGAAGGAGAGACGGGAGGCCATCTCGAAGTCTGTGAACTGCTCGCCGTCCCCAAGCTCGACGCGGAACAAAAAGTGTGGCGACTGCAGCACTGCTGCGAGAGCGTAGAGCAACCCTGAGTCGAAGTCCTCGAGCACCGTGGCCGCTTGAGAGGCGACATCCAACAGGGTGTCCAACTCTTCCTCTTCGAGAGGTCTGCGCCACGCGCGCCGACCAAATGCTGCCACAACGGTTTCCGTGCACACCGCGTCTATAAGCCCCTCCGGCGTGCACGGAACAAGTTCTTCTCGGCGGACCTCATCGTCGAGCACCTGCCCCACAAGGCCAAAGGCAGCCGCTTCGTATTGCTCAACACCGCGAGGCGAAATGGTGGTCAATGCAGAACCGATGGCCTGCAAGCCGTCAGTCGCCTCGTCCGGCTCAAGACTCGATGGCAGAACCAGCCCCTCGCCCAAGAGATCGACCACAGCGTTGGTGTACTGATCGCGGGTGAGCCTCCTCAGTGTCGGAGAAGGGAGCACAACGTCAGGCACGACGCGGTCCAAATCCACGTCGACCACATCCATGGGCGTTGGCTTCTCACACGCAACAGCCATGGTCAGGATTAGCGCCAGAGAGCGTCGCAATCCAACTCCTCGGCTGCCATCATACAACAGTCAAGGCCATCGTTTTGATTGGAGAGCCTCGTTCTGCGTCAATGAGTTGTGTGGTTTTTCCACATCCGGCCTGTGGCCATGCGCCCAATCATTCGAAAATCGCCAAACAGTGACCACAGCGGATACCGAAAGGTCGCAGGGCGATTGTGCTCGATTCGGAAATGTCCGAACCAAGCACACCCGTACGCGCCTGCGACGCCCGCCAGCACCCATGGGCTCCCAACGATCAACAACACAATGATGGCCAGCGCTTCTGGCAGGGCGCGTCGTGTTGACTCAATGCGGCGGGCGAGAAAGGCAACGATCAGCGCTGCGGTCAGGCAGGCCCCCATCCGAACAGGGTGGACCGCCAACGACCCTGCGACAGAGGTCAAAAACAGCCCCGTCCCAACAAAATGAAGCCACCGTGATCGAGCATCTTGATGCTCCGTCTGGTAGTGCACCCAGAAGGCTGAAAAGGACTGGATGCGCTGCTCCTCGTTCACCGGTGTGCCCCCCATATCAGTGGGCATCTCGGTCATGGGTGACCAGGACCGGTACCGAACAGGTCCGGACCACCGTCTCCGCGACACTGCCCAAGATGACGCGCTCGATGCCCGTCTTGCCGTGAGTGCCCATGACCACGAGGTCATGCTCGCCTTCGGCCGCATGGCGGTTGATGCACTCGGCCGCATCTCCCTGATCGAACACGACCTCTACAGCGACGGAAGACGGAACCTCTGAAGCCACTGCTCGATGCACACCGGGCGGCTGTTCATCGCCCGGAAGGGTGGATGTATCGACATACAAGACCGTGATCCGAGCACCGACACGCATCGCGATGCTCACCGCCAACTGCAGGGCCTCAATGGACGGTTCCGATAAATCCATGGGAACCAAGATTCGAGTGAACAACATGGTTTCACTAAACCACACATGCCTGAACGTGACGACCTTCGAATCGATGTCCGACAACGATTCCACATTGGCGTTGGATCTCGGGCTGCGTCCAGCGGTACACTCCAGCCATGGTGATTCGTATTTCGATATTGCTCCTCTTGCTCAGTGGCTGTGGAAAAACCGAAGACACAACCACCGAAGACGATACAGGACGCGCACCGGACTTGGGACCTTGCAGCAGCGGGCCAATCGGCGTCGAAATCGGCACCGGTGAAAACCAATTTGAGCCGCTTTCACCCGGGGATGACATCGAGGTGATTCACGGCGCTCAAGACGGTCACCACATCGTGGCCAGTGTTCGGCTCCGCAACACACCCGACATCGCGACCATCCACTACTGGATTGAAGATCCCGTCGGCGAAACGGTGGTCTCCGACCAGGTGTACCGAACCCAAATGACGGCCGTTTCAGACGGACAACCGTGCAGTTTCGAATCGGTGGGCATGTTCGGATACCTCGGTCGAATCGAGCCCGACACCGCCACATTCCTCGATTCAGATGTGGTCGTTCACATGGATATCGAGGGATCGGCTGGGCGTCGGTCGTCCGACTCGGTGAGGGTCATTCCCTACCTGATACCAGTGGAGCGGGACCCCGTACGGTGACCGTCTGGCGGGCATCAATCGGCCCCTCAACCCGAACCTCTCGTTTTCCCATCTGAACGCGAATCTCGCTCACCGTCTCGTCGGCTCCCAGACCAAAATGAAGGGGAATGCGCGCACTTGACTGGTAGCCTCGTCCCACTCGAGCCCAGTTGGTCAACTGCTTCGAAGGTGTGGTCACCTGAACCTTGGCGCCAATTGGCGCGTCCACGCGAATCCAGTTGGCCGCTGTGCAGCCCTCGGACACAAACACCAGCGTCCGCTCCGATGCTTGGGTCACAATCAGATCTTCCACACCGTCTTGGTTGATGTCTGCCGCCACCACTGCGCGAAACGATCCCTCAACATCGATTCCAAGGTCCGGAGCCACGTCGACGAAACCGTCTGCCGTCGTCGCCATTAGACGAAGCGGCTCATCGAAGGCTGCGGGGCGCCCATCGGGGAGGTCGGTTTGCCCTGGATTGAACCGATCCCCCTGCGCGAGCAACAAATCCACATCTCCATCGTTTCCCCAGTCGAAAAACACGCCGCCCCACCCAGCCGCCATGGACACGTCCTCACGGATTCCGCTCGCATCCGAGCGATCGACCCAACCAGACTCAAGGCGGCTGAACAAGGTGTTCAGCGGCGCACCGGTCACAAACAGTTCAGGACGACCGTCTCCGTCAATGTCGGCGATATCGACACCCTTGGCACTCGCCGACACCTCACAAAAACAGGCGTCGGCCCCATCGACAAAGCCATCGCCTTCGTTGACGAGGAGGGTGCTCGGACCCACCGTGGCCCCGTGGTCATGCACAATGTAGAGATCGACATCACCGTCTTCGTCCTCATCGAAACTGACCGCGTCGAAGCCGTGCCGTAGGCCGACCTCCTCGGGCACCCAGTCGGCCATCAACGTGGGTCCGTTGGCATCGATGTCGATCATTCGGTCATTTGTGACCGTGCCTTGCCCAAAGGGGGATGCAGTTCGAACCGCCACCGCCTCGAGGCCTCCATCACCGTCAAAGTCAGCCACCGACCAGTCGTGGACCACCGAGGCCGACTCACCATCGTCCAGTGAGGGAAGGGGTGTCATGGTGGGGTTGAGGTCTCGGTCGAACGACACCCATGCTGGGTTGGGGCCCGCCAACAGCATATCGAGGCGTCCGTCGAGGTCCATGTCTACAAATACCGGAGACCGACCCGGATCGAGGATGTCTGGATAGTCAGCGTAGGCGCCGTCTTGGCCACGATAGATGTGCGACACGCCGTTTGTCATTCGCGTGACGATGATGTCGATGTGCCCATCTGAGTTGGGATCGCCAACAGCAATGGAGGGCCCGTCCTCGTGCCCACCGGGTGCATCGGGGTCAAAGGCCTCCGTGTCGATGCCGAGTTCAAGGCCAGCCTCACGATACGAGACGTGTTCGGCGGGGTTTGAGCAGGACTCGATTGAACCCATTTCCACCGACCACGATGCGTCGAACCCTTCGTTTTCCGCCTCCTGCACGGCATACTTGGCAGGCGAACAGGCAAGTGTGGCGAGTAGGGCGACAACCATAGTGCTAGCCTACACCAGCCGAGCCATGGCGTGCGCGCCTCAGGCTTGCTGCAAGGCTCGAATCGCCGCAGTCCGGTCCGGAGCTTTAAAAATTCCAGAGCCGCTCACCAACACGTGTGCACCGGCACCCGTGAAGTCCTTGGCGTTGTGCGTCTTGATGCCACCATCGACTTGAATCAGGGTGCCCAGACCCAAACTGTCGATCCGGTTCCGGATGCGCTCGATCTTGGGAAACACGCGCTCAATCAAAGACTGCCCACCGAACCCAGGGTTTACACTCATGACCAACACAAGATCAAGTTCCTCAAGCACGTAGTCGAGAATGGTTTCGGGTGTGTGCGGGTTCAGGGCGACTCCGGCTTGCGCTCCCGTCTGCTTGATCGCTTGAATCGAGCGGTCCAAGTGACGACTGGCCTCCGCATGGACGCAAATCAAGTCCGCTCCGGCTTCCGCGAAGTCAGCGACGTACCGGTCGGGTTCTTCGATCATCAGGTGGCAATCCATGAACTTGTCGGTGTGGGGGCGAATGGCACGAACCACCAAGGGGCCGATCGTGATGTTGGGCACAAAGCGACCGTCCATGACATCGACATGCACCCACTCGGCGGCCGACACACTGTCGATTTCCTCGCCGAGGCGCGAAAAGTCTGCACTCAATATCGATGGGGCTACGATCGCCATTTAGGTCTCCTCGCCGAGCATAGCACCCGCGGTGATGCGACCCCCGTTAACCACATCGCGACCCGCTTGGACGCGTTTGCCCGGAAGTTGAAGTCGAACCAACTCCACAGCGCCGCTTCCCGTTGCCACACACACGCGCTTGCCCGCCTCGATCACACATCCCGGAACCCCCGATCCCTCGGTCACACGTGTGGCATGAATTTTGAGACGTTCACCGCCCAACTTAGTCCATGCAGTGGGCCACGGATTGAAGCCCCGAACAAGATTGTGGATCGCCTGCGCACTCTGCGACCAATCGATCCGGGCCATCTCGCGATCGATCAACGGCGCGAGGGTGTGGGCTGAATGGTCTTGAGGCTGCGGGTCTATTGCGTCGAGTTCTGCGAGGGTCTGAACGGCCAACTGAGCGCCCATGATGGACAATCGATCGTGAAGCTCACCCGCCGTCTCATTGGGCCCAATCGGTGTCCGAGCGGTGAGCAACACATCGCCCGTATCCAGCCCTTCTGCCATGTTCATGGTGCAGACTCCAGACTCGGTTTCTCCACGAACAATCGCCCAATTCAGTGGTGCTGCGCCGCGGTACTTCGGCAGAACGCTGGCGTGGACATTGATGCACCCGTGGCGCGGTGCCGACAGCAAGTCAGGCACAAGGATTCGACCGTAGGCCACGACCACCGCGACATCGGCGCCGCATTGCTGCATCCATTCCACAAAGGGACCTCGACGAACTGCTTTCGGCTGCCGGGTGTCAAGCCCGAGCGCGCGGGCTCGCTGAACAGTGGGCGGCGATACCATGCGCTGGCCACGCCCTTTCGGTCGATCGGGTTGAGCCACAACAGCCAAGATGTCGTGCCCTGCCTCTACCAAAGAATCGAGCGTCGGAACCGCAAATTGGGGCGTGCCCATGAACACAACACGCATGCGCCTTAGTCTCGAACGCGGCGTGCCTTCTTGCGCCGAGCCAAGTAGCGGCTGCGCTTCAGGCGGCTGGAGTGGTCGAGGAGCGTGACCCCGTCAAGGTGATCCATCTCGTGCTGCACAACGACCGCGGGGAACTCTTCGAACCATCCATCTTGGGTGTCACCGTTCACGTCGTTCCATCGGACGTGAATGCGATGGTTGCGCTCTACAGTCAGTTCATAGTCAGGGATGCTCAAGCAAGACTCGTCCCAACGGATCGTCTTTTTGCTTCTCTCGAGGATGACCGGATTGATCATGGCAATGAACTCATCTGCGGAGTCCTCATCCACATCCCCCTTCAAGTTGGCGACAAGAATTCGTCGGCCGTCGCCCACCTGCGGCGCAGCCAACCCCACACCAGGAGCCGCGTACATCGTCTCCGCCATGCTGGACACAAACTGCTCAAGGTCGGGATTAAACTCGTCTGCTGTCAGGTCGCGTGCGCGGGTCGACAACACCCGATGGGGCACCTCCAAAATGGGAAGAATTGCCAAGTCTCACCTCCAGATGGAATACATACCTCGTCTTGGGATATGACACACGGGGAGGGTCAACATGGCTTTTGGACGGATTCCGCGTTTCTCACCTTCGTTTTCACCATCGGAAGCTTGGATTTGCACCAAGCACTTGCTTGGGATGGGCGGCGACGACGACCTCGTCGGCGAGTTTGAGCGATCGTTCGCCGAGTTCATCGGCGCCAAGCACGGCGTAATGGTGCCGTCGGCTCGGTATGGGTTGTACTTAATTCTCGAGGGGCTGGGCATTGGCGAAGGCGATGAGGTCATCGTACCGGGGATCACCTACTTTGCCATTCCTGCCATGGTCGAACTGCTGGGCGCTACACCCGTGTTCGTAGACATCGGACTGAACACCCACGTTCTCGACGTGGACGAGTTTGAGCGCGCGATCACCCCCAACACCAAGGCCGTCATCCCCACGCACCTCTTTGGTACGCCGTGCGACATGGACGCCATCAACGCCATTGCAGCCGAACACAGCATTCAAGTGATTGAGGACTGCGCGCAGTCCACCGGAGCCCGCTACAAAGGGCGTCGAGTGGGCGCCATCGGCGACCATGCGTACTACACGTTTGGCCTGACCAAGAACATCACAACACTGTCGGGCGCCATGGTTACCACCGACGATGATGCGGTCGCGCAACACATCCGAGAAACGATCGGCCGTAGCGGCCAAGCCAGCATCAAGAAAGCCGCCAAAGAGGCTGCAACCGGTGCGGCAATGTTCCTTGCCACCCATCCGTGGCTGTATTGGTGGACAGTCCATCCGGCGATTGTGGTCGGCAATGCGCTCGGAAAGGACCCCATCCATGAGCGCTTCGGGGAGGAGGAACGCACGTACGACGAAGTGCCTGCCTCGTACATCGAGAACGCGCAAGCGCGGAACATCCAAGCCGCCGTAGGCCTGAAACAACTCCAGCGAATCGAGGCCTTGAACGGATCTCGGATGCGGAACGGACGTGCACTCGACCAAGGTCTCGCGCACGTCAACGGTTTGGGTGTTCCCGCCTATCCAGAAGGTGCCGAGCCCATCTACATGAGCTTTGTCGTCCACCACCCCAACCGTGATGCGCTCATGAGTGAACTCCGCAGTCACGGGGTCGACACGACCACTGGATACATGAGTGATCTCAGCGACCATCCACTGTTCGAAGCCTACAAGCGATCGTGCCCCAATGCGACCCGCGCCATGAAAGAGCTGCTTCACATTCCAGTGCATCCGAACCTCACGAAAAAACAGGTTCAGCACCTGATCGAATCAGTTCGGTCCGCAACGATGGCCACTTTGGGATAAAATACCCTCGTGAACGTTTCCTTTTCCGCCGAGAACTACAAGCGAATCGCGCTGGGTGCACTCACCCGGAAGGTACCCGTGTACGCGCACTTCGGCATTACGCACCGGTGCAATCTGACCTGCAAGATGTGCGGAATTTGGCGATATGGAAATAAGAAAGAGGAACTGTCGATTGAACAAATCGGCCAAATTGCGGCTCGGATGCGGCGACTCGGGGTTGTTCAGTGTTCCATTGGCGGTGGTGAACCATTCGCCCACGAGGAGGTTGAGGAGGCCGCAAAACAGTTTGTCGATCAGGGCATCAATACCCGACTGCTCACCAACGGGATCGGCGTTGGAAAGGATCGGATCGACAAAGCGCTCGACTATGGTGTGAAAAACTTCTCGATTTCACTCGACTCTCTGTACCCGGAGCGGTTCGACTACATCTGCGAGATGGAGGGGTCTTGGGATCAAGCCGTCACCTCCATCAGTCACATCGGGCAACGCCTCGCAGGTGTGGCGGGCGCGATGCCCACCATCAACTGCGTGGTCAGCAACCTCAACCTCGAAGAACTGCCCGACATGGTTCGGTTTGCACGCGACGTCGGCTTCGCAATCAGCTTTCTTCCCATCGAACTCCTCGAAAACAAAATGGACGGTTCCCGGAATTGGGAAGCACGGTTCATTCGGTACCGACCCGAGATGGGCCTGCACACCAACGACTCTGCACAGGCCATCCATGAACGCGTCGACCGGGCGTACGAGCAGCTCATCCAAATGAAGAAGGACGGGTGGCCGATCCTCAACTCCAGCCCCTACCTGAAGTCCAGTCAGACCTACTTGAAGACCGGACGGTTCCCCTCGGAGGGATGTGACGCAGGCCGTCTGTATTTCTCGATCGCACCCAACGGTCAGTTCACCATCTGTCACCGGACCGTTCAACAGCACATTCACTTCTTGGACGACGACTTCGAAGATTATTTCCATTCGGCCATCTACGAACGCGCTCGAATGCTCGAGGCAAACAGCTGCGAAGGCTGCATGCGAGCATGCTGGATTGATACATCCCACATGTTCCGCACCCTTGCCGGTTTCATGGAAACCGCAAAGCTCACCCTCAGCAGTCGTTCCAGCGATGTAGCAGACATTCAACGCGCCATGTCGTGGGCACGGCGGGATGAGGGGTCCATCATTCCCGAAGCGGTCACAGCGAAGTAACAGACGGGGTGCACGAAGCGCCCGGAAACGCTACGCTCTGAGAGACTTGACAAGCCAAGGGAAACCCACCGTGCTGACCCACGTCAGAGCCATCTACCGCCGCGAACTCTCGAGCTACTTCGACTCGCCACTCGCCTACATCGTTGTTCCGGTGTTTCTCACCCTTGTCGGTGGGTTTTCCCTGTTCTTTCAAGATCTGCTTGGCGGCGGCATCGCGACAATGCGCCCGGTGTTCTTCTGGTCCAGCATCTTCATGCTTCTGCTCACTCCCGCAGTGACCATGCGCTTGTTTGCGGAAGAGCACCGGACCGGCAGCATCGAGTTGCTGGTCACGCTCCCCGTCAGTGAGTCGGCAATTGTTCTCGGGAAGTTCTTGGCTGCGTTCACCCTCGTAAGCGTCGCAATTGTCCTGACGTTGACGTACCCGCTGACGCTCGCGATGCTGTCCAACATCGACATGGGTCCGGTGTTTGGGGGCTACATCGGCCTGTTTGCCCTCGGTGCTGCATTCACCGCGATCGGTACCGCCGCAAGTGTCGGCACGCGCAATCAGATCATCGCCTTCTTGGTGGCCCTTGGCATCTCAACGCTCCCATTTGCCAGCGGCTTTGCGCTCTCCCAAGTGCCTGCCGGACTGCTTCCGATGGTTCAGTTTCTCTCATTCGAGACGCACTTCAACAACCTGTCCCGTGGCGTCATCGACAGTCGCGACTTGCTGTTTTACGCCTCGATCGTTGGTCTATTTCTCCACATCGCGGTGTTCGGCCTCGAGCGCAGGCGGCTCTCATGAGGAGCATTCGCACGCACTTGCTCTTCAACGCGCGACTCCAGCTGGTGCTGGTGCTGTTCATCATCGCAGCAGCGAATGTTTGGTCAAGCCACCGATTCTTTCGGATTGACCTGACCCGAGACAATGACCACAGTCTCGCCACGACAACAAAGCGACTGGTCAGTGGACTGGACAAACCATTGGTTGCAAAAGTCTACTTCACCGAAGGACTGCAGGCCCCTTACAACAACCACCAGCAGACGGTTCTGGACGTTCTTCGTGAGCTGTCTGCCTATGCCCAAGGCCGCATGCGCATCGAACTGATCGACCCCACAGGCGACATCGAGGCCATCGCCGCCGCTCGGCAGTTTGGGATTGCTCCCATCGACTATCGGTATCGAACCGACGGGCTGAGCGAGTTGCGGAAAGTCATGATGGGCGTCGCACTCATCTACGGAGACCGTCAGGCCTCCATCCCGGCGGTTACCCAACTCGAAACGGTTGAGTACGACATCGCCAAAGCCCTCCGCGAGTTGACATCCGATGAACCCAAAAAGGTCATCGGGTACACGGTTGGTCACGGCGAACCCAATCTTGGGACGGCTCGAGGACCACTCGAGAGTCTCCGAAGTACACTGCTGGAACGATACGCCTTTGTGCCCGTCGAAATCGGAGGCAGTGGGGGTGTTCCGGATGAGGTCGATGCCCTGTGGGTGGTCGGCCCGCAGCGTGAATTATCAGACCGGGCGTTGTACCATCTCGACCAGTTTCTGATGCGAGGCGGCAGCCTCGGGCTCTTCGTCACCAACGTCCGCGGCGATATTCGGTCGGGTGAGCCGCGTTCGGTCCAACATGGAATGGATGAGTGGCTCACGTCACTGGGTGTCCGAGTCCGACGAGATACCATCATCGACCGCAAACGTAACGGTGTGGTTCGGATGCCCGTGCGACAAGGTCGGTATGTCATTCAGATGCCGGTCAACTTCGCGCTCATCCCTCGGGTTGCCGATTTAGCAACGGACCACCCTGTCATCGGCTCCATCCACTCCCTGCTGTTCCCCTATGCCAGCTCCGTCGAATTGCTGGACAATGACGACCTCGAAGCCACCATTCTCGCGAGCACCTCACTTTCAGCCACACGAATGGAGAACATTCCCAGCGTCGCACCCAAGGCTTTCAGCCAATCCTTCGAGAACGAAGAGGCCGGTGGAGAGTGGCCCGTTATGGTGTCCCTCGTCGGTTCGTTCCAAAGCCATTTTGCGACGAGCGGCATCCCCGAGCCAAGTCGCCCGGGCATCGATACCACCGAGGATGACCCATCCGCCCACCTTACCGAGGGCGAACCGGCCCGTCTGGTTGTGGCCGGGTCCTCCGATTTTGTGGCCAACAATGTGCCGCTCATGGTGAACCTCGCGGATTGGATGGTCCAAGACAGCACGCTCATCGAAATTCGCTCCAAGAACCTTGCTCCGCCCCCTCTTGAGCCGTTGACCGATGAGCAAGCAACGGTGATTCGGTTGGTCAACTTGTTCGGCGGAGCACTGTTGATTTTAATTGTTGGCCTTGCGAGACGTACCTTTCGATCGCCTCCACCAAAGATTCGAACGAGAGCCGACGACGTGCTCGACCAGGCTGCGAGGCGACGGGCACCGTTTGCGGACGACACTGACGTTCGACCAACCATGGAGCGCTCTTCTGCGGGAGCTGCGCCCAGATCCGACTCTGTGCCCGCCATCGAACCCAAGCCCGAACCCGAGCCCGAACCCGAACCTGAGCCTGAGCCTGAGCCTGAGCTCGAACCCGAGCCCGAGCCCGAGCCCGAGCCCGAGCCCGAGCCCG